>FWWL01000631.1_pt1 | contig 93837 bp, 81 predicted proteins | sample 2228331 | NCBI WGS metagenome assembly FWWL01 (sample SAMEA103939775, study PRJEB20133) | metagenome | reverse complement strand
GTCGGCTCATCGCATCCTGGGGCTGGACAAGGTCCCAAGGGTCGGGCTGTTCGCCCGTTAAAGCGGTACGCGAGCTGGGTTCAGACCGTCGTGAGACAGGTCGGTCTCTATCCGCTGTGGGCGCAAGGGGTTTGAGAGGAGCTGCTCCTAGTACGAGAGGACCGGAGTGGACAGACCGCTAGTGTGCCAGTTGTCGTGCCAACGGCATCGCTGGGTAGCTATGTCTGGCAGAGATAACCGCTGAAAGCATCTAAGTGGGAAACTCGCCTCAAGATGAGACCCCTCATCCGCAAAGGAGTAAGATCGCTGGGAGACGACCAGCTAGATAGGCGGCAAGTGGAAGCGCTGTAAGGCGTGGAGCTAAGCCGTACTAATGATCGAGGGCTTCTTTGGGTGGTGCGAGGATCTGGGTCTTCTTTCGAGAAGCGCCTTTATAGAACTCTCTACAAGGGAAAACAGTCTTTTGGTGATAGGAGCGACGTTGGTACACCCGGCAACATCCCGAACCCGGTCGTTAAGGACGTCAGCGCCGATGGTACTTGGGGGGCGACCCCCTGGGAGAGTAGGTCATCGCCAAAAGACTTTTTCTGTTTAAGCCAACGGCGCATCCCTATGCGCCTTTTTTCTTAACTCCCGTTAAAATACATCCTATGAACATCGCCATGCTTTCTTACCACACCTGTCCGCTGGCAACTCTGGGCGGCAAAGACACCGGCGGGATGAACGTGTACGTCCGCGAAGTGACGCGCTTTCTGGGGATGCGCGGCGTGCATGTGGATGTTTTCACCCGCTCGCAGGATGAACATGTTCCGCATGTCCTGCATGATCTGGGCTTTGGCAACCGCGTGGTGCACCTTCCCGCTGGCGCCGAGACCTGGCTGCCCAAGCGGCAACTGGTGGACTATATCCCGCAGTTCGCCGAAGGGATTTTGCGCTTTGCCCGCGAGAAGGGCATTCACTACGACCTGATTCACGCCAATTACTGGATGTCGGGCATTGCCGCCGAGACCCTCAAAGCGGAGTGGGGCGTGCCGGTGGTGACCATGTTCCACACCCTGGGATTGATGAAAAACCGCATTGCCCGCTCCCCCGACGAGATGGAGGGAGAATACCGCATCGAGGGCGAGCGTCGCGCTTTGCGGATTTCCGACCGTGTCCTTGCCGCCACGCTGGCGGAAAAAGCCCAACTGCAGTTTCTGTATCAAGCCGACGAAAGCAAAATCCGCATCGTGCCGCCCGGCGTGGATGTTGCCCGCTTCTACCCCATCCCCCGTGAGGAAGCCTGTGAAGCCATCGGCATCCCCCCGCAAGACCGCATGTTGCTGTTTGTGGGGCGCATCGAGCCGCTCAAAGGGCTGGATACGCTGATGCGCGCCATTGCCATCCTGCGGGAGTGCGGTGTACAGTGCCATGTCCCCCATTATCTGGCGGTGGTGGGCGGCGATCCCGCCGCATCGGGCGAGAAACTCTCCGATGAGATGGCGCGGTTGCAAGCCCTGCGCCGCGAGTTGCATCTGGAGGATCTGGTGCTTTTCCTCGGCAAGCGCGCGCAGGATACCCTTCCCTACTACTACTCTGCCGCCGATGTGCTGGTCATGCCTTCCCACTACGAGTCCTTTGGCATGGTGGCGCTGGAAGCCATGGCGTGCGGCACGCCCGTGGTGGCTTCTCAGGTGGGCGGGCTGGCGTTTCTGGTGCAGGATGGGCTGACCGGCTACGTGGTGCCCGATGGCGATCCTCAAGCCCTGAGCGACCGTCTGCGGCTCCTGCTCATGGATGGCGAACTGCGCCAGCGCATGGGACTGCAGGCGGCGGCGTATGCCCGCCAGTATGCCTGGGAGAACATCGTCGAGCGCCTGCTGGGCGTGTATTCCGAACTGCTGACCTGTTGAAAGGAAGTCCGTGATTGACAAAGGACGGTTGGGCTGGAAACTTCTCCGGGCGCTGGGATGGCGTGCGCTGGGCTGGTACGGTGTGTACCGCCTGGGATTGTGGACGGGACACTACTCCCGCCTGAAACCCCCTCAAACGCCCCCTTCTGCCCGCTTGCGTCCCCTCTGGCAGTTGCCGGAGGTGGAGCGTCTCCGGGCGGCAGGTGGGGATGAGGCATACCGCGCGCTGATGGCAGAAGCGGAGGACATCCTCGCCGGTCGGGTGCGCCTGTACGGTGGGGAGCCGGTGCCTCTGACGTTGACCCCACCGCTCCCCCTGCGGCATTGGACGGCGTATGAGGGCGGGCGGCACCTGCCCCCGGAGATGGATGTGAAAGACCTGTGGGAGCCTGCACGTATGGGTTGGGCGTTTGTGCTGGGCAGAGCCTACCGCTGGAGCGGAGATGAGCGTTTTGCCGAAGCCTTCTGGCGCTTTCTGGAGGACTTTGACCGCGCCAATCCGCCCTATCTGGGGGTGAACTGGCTTTCGGGGCAGGAGGTTGCCCTGCGCCTGCTGGCGTTGCTGTTTGCTCAAGCGGTGCTGGCTTCCTCGGCGCACAGCACGCCTGAGCGTCTTTCCCGCCTGACCGCCATGGTGATGGAGCATGCCGCCCGCATCCCACCCACGCTGGCGTATGCTCGCGCTCAGTTCAACAACCACCATCTCAGTGAGGCGCTGGGACTGTACGCCGCCGGTCTGGCGCTGGAGGGCGTGCCGCAGGCGCTCCGCTGGCGCGAGCAGGGCTGGCGGGAACTCAACCGCGCCTTGCAGAGGCAAATTGCTCCCGACGGCACCTACTGCCAGCACTCGGTCAACTACCACCGTCTGATGCTCCATCTGGCGTTGATGGCAGACGCCTTTGCCCGCATGGAAGGGCGCCCCTGGCAGGCGCGCACGGCACAGCGTTTGCGCGCCGCCGCAGATTGGTTTGCTGCCTGCCTCGATCCGGTCTCCGGGGGCATGCTTCATCTGGGGCACCACGATGGGGCGTGGATCTTGCCGCTGGCGCACGGCGGGATTGGCGATGGACGCCCGACCGCACAGGCTGCTGCTCTGGCGTTCGGTGGGAGAGCCGTGCTTCCGCCGGGAGCATGGGATGAACTGGCGGTGTGGCTCCATCTCCCCTTGCCTGCCCCTGCGGAAGAACCTCGTCTGCCCGCTTCTCCCGCCGTTCATCGGCTGGGTGCGGGCGCCGATTGGGCGGTTTTACGGGCGGCGCGGTTTTCTTCGCGTCCGGCGCACGCCGATGCCCTGCATGTGGAGGTGTGGCACGGCGGGGTCAACCTGCTGCGAGATGCCGGCACCTTTCGCTACAATGCCCCTGCCCCGTGGGATAACGGGCTGGCAGGCGCGCGGGTGCACAACGGCGTCATCGTTGATGAACGCGAGCCGATGACCCGCGCCGGGCGCTTTCTCTGGGTGGACTGGGATCACTCGTGGGTGACGGCAAAGGACGAAACCCGCATCACGGCGGTGCGGGAAGGCTACCTGCGTCTGGGCATTCTGCATCAGCGCACGCTGGAATGGGTGGAGCAGGGCAGATGGCTCATCACCGACCGTTTGTTGCCGTATGGGAAGCGCCCCGCCCGGCATGACTTTGCCCTGCACTTCCTTCTGCCCGACTGGCGCTGGCAGGTAGAGGGGCAAGATGCCGTTCTGCTGGAGGGACAGGGGATGCAGGTGCGCCTGCGGGTGCAGGCACGCGCAGAGCCCCTGCCCGGGAAGCGCGTCCAGCCGGTGGGTGAGATGCGCCCTGCCTTGCAAATCGTCCGTGCGGGCGAGGTGCTGTGGGGCGATGGCGATGCCCCGCCGGTGCTGGGGTGGGTTTCGCCTACCTATGGGGTGCGCGAACCGGCGCTGGCGCTGTGCTGGCGCATCTCTGCCCTGCCGCCGCTGGCGCTGGAGAGCGAAATCGTTGTTGTGGATACAGCGCAGAACTAGCGCACCCTTTTTCAGCGTGCGTTCGTCTGCAGGGGGTGACGAAAATCCGTTCAGGCGTCGCTCAGGCGGGCGGCGCGCAGGGTGTTCTGCAACAGCATGGCAATGGTCATGGGACCGACTCCGCCGGGAACCGGCGTCAGCCAGCCAGCCACTTCTTTGACCTCATCGAACGCCACATCGCCCACCAGCCGGTATCCGCGCGGTTGGGTGGGATCTTCCACCCGGTTGATGCCCACGTCGATCACCACCGCGCCGGGTTTGACCCAGTCGCCGCGCACCATCTCGGCGCGTCCCACGGCGGCAACCAGCACATCGGCGCTACGGCACACCTCTTTGAGGTTGCGGGTGCGCGAGTGGCAGATGGTCACCGTGGCATTGGCGCGCACCAGCAGGAGCGCCACCGGCATGCCCACGATGTTGGAGCGTCCCAGCACCACGGCATTTGCTCCGTTGAGATCGGGCAGGACGGACTCAATCAGCACCATGCACCCGGCGGGCGTGCAGGGGACGAAGAGCGGTTCGCGCCCTTTTTGCGCCAGCCGTCCAATGTTGATGGGGTGGAAGCCGTCCACGTCTTTTTCGATGCTGATGGCTCCCAGCACCTTTTCTTCATCCAGCCCGGAAGGCAGGGGTAACTGCACCAGAATGCCGTTCACGGCGGGATCGTCGTTGAGGCGTTTGACCAGATTCATCACTTCCTGCTGTGAGGCGGTGGCGGGAAGTTCGTATCCCATGGAGCGGATGCCCACCTGCTGGCAGGCTTTGTGCTTGGATTTGACGTACACCTGCGAGGCGGGGTTATCGCCCACCAGCACGGTAGCCAGTCCCGGGGCGGGTTTGCCCTCTGCGAGACGTTGGGCGACTTCTTGAGCAATCTGCTGACGGATTTTCTCCGCCATGGCGGCGCCATCCAGAATCTGTGCGGGCATAGTTGGTTCCTCTTTTATGGCTGAAAGTGAATTTGAGGTCATTATACTTCCATTTTTTTCCGGCGGTCTCCCGGAAAACGGGCAGGTGGGAAATATCTCTTATTGACAGGCGCATTTTTGTTTATATAATACTATTTGGATTTCTGTTATATATTTAGTAAAAGATTGGAGGAAAAATCCATGCAGACAGAATCCGGCGTCACTCCCTATGCGGAGATTCCCTGCTGCCCTGATTTGAAAACGTCGCCTACGTGCGATGTGCTGGACTTTCGCCGTCATCTGGTCTTCCCTACCAGTGTGCGTACCGAACAGGGGCAGATGGTGCGCGTGGAGGTGATTTTCCACGTGCGCTTTACCCGCTGTTCGGGTCCGCTGGCGTTGGGGGATATTGTTTACTCCACCACGTTATTGCCCGGCGAGAAGGTGCGGCTCGCCACCACCGACCGGCGGAGCCGCTTTAGTTTTGATAGCGAAAGTAAATTGAGTTACCGCAGTGAGCAGATTTCCGAGGAGCAGTACCGTCTGCGCTCACTGCGGGCGTTCATGTCCGATCAAAATGTGGAAGACCGCGGTTCAGAAAACTTCCAGGAGGAAGGGAAGTGGGATTTCCACGGCGATGCCAGCGGCTCGTTGGGCTTCTTCTCGGTGAGCGCCGACACCAACGCCAAGGGCTCGCACAGCGCTTCCTCGGCGCGCGACTACCTGCGCGAATTTCGCGCCCATGCCGAGATGTCCGATAACCTCTCCGTGGAAGCCACCCGGCGGGCGCACTCCCTTTCCATTGGCGAGGTGTCCTCGCGCACCCACGTGCAGGGCGAATCGGAAGATCATTTTGAATCGGCAAGCCGCGAGTTCAGCAATCCCAACAAGTGCCATGCTATCACCTTCCTGTTCTACCGCATCAACAAGACCGAGAAGATCCGATTCGAACTGGTGAGCATCGAGCGCCGTGTGCTGGACCCCGTGGCGCTGATGCCGGTACCCTCGGCGCCTTACAAGCCCACCGGCGCCGTGGCGACCGTGCCGCAGGAGGTGCCTGCCACCAACCTGAAGCGGCTGGAAATTCAGGAAATTGCCCTCGCCAGCGAAGCGCGCGCGCGTTCCTCGCAGGTGAGCATTGCCAACCCGCAACTGCTCAGCACCCGCTTTGCCGCCGGTGTTGCCACGCAGGTTTCTACCATTCCCGCGGCGGCGCTGGGCTTTCAACAGCCCATCTCCGACGAGGTGCGCGCCAAAGCCCTGGCGGAGGTGGATGCCCAACTGGTGCGGCAGGGACTGATCGAGCGGGTGGGCGGGCAGGTGTCCAAACGCATCAAGGCGGAGGTGGACTACGAGCGCGAAACTTCCATCCCTACCGCGGGCGTGATCGTCAAATCCTGCATGGACGACTGCGGCATTTGCGAGCCCGAAGTGGCTCTGCGCGAGAAACTGGAACTGGAGCGCCTCGAACTGGAGAATAAACTGCTGGCAAAACGCATCGAACTGCTGGAAAAGTCGCAGGAATACCGCTGTTGCCCGGACGGCAAGGAAGACGAAGGCGGCGGGTAGCGGCTTCCCAACAGCACAACTGAATCAATCCACAAAAGACTCTCCCGCAGGATGCGTCCTGCGGGAGAACGCTTTCCTTCCGGCAGGAAACGGGTATAATCCCTCTTTATTATCGTCCATCCCAATCGCTTTGAGGAATGGCTTTTATGACTGCAGTGGCATGGCAGCGGTTTCGCGAAGGCGTGCGCCGCGAATTTCCTTTGCTCATCGGAGTTGCCCCGTTCGGCATGATTTATGGGGTGCTGGCGCTTCAGGCGGGACTTTCTCCCGGACAGGCGCAAGCCATGTCGGCGGTGGTGTTTGCCGGTTCGGCGCAGTTCATGACCGTGCAGTTGCTGGCGGGAATGACCCCTGCGCTGGTCATCGTTTTCACCGGCTTGATCATCAACCTGCGTCACCTGCTTTACAGCGCCTCGATTGCCCCCTGGGTGGAGCATCTGCCCCTGCGCTGGAAAGCCCTGCTGGCTTACCTGCTGACCGATGAAGCCTTTGCGGTCACCATCGTGAACTACCGCCAGAATGGAAAGGACGCCGGGCAGGAGCACTGGTTCTTCCTCGGCGCCGGGCTGGCACTGTGGCTGGTCTGGCAGGCGAGCACGGCGCTGGGGATTTTTCTCGGGGCGGTCATCCCCGCTTCGTGGGGACTGGATTTTGCCCTGCCGCTGACCTTCATTGCGCTGGTAGTGCCGTCCCTGCGCCACCGCGCCGATGCCGTCACGGCGGGGGTTGCGGGGGTGCTGGCGGTGATCCTGGCGGGACTGCCCTACAAACTGGGGCTGGTGCTTGCCAGCCTCATCGCTCTGGGGGTGGGTCTGGCGGTGGAGGATCAGGCATGAATTCGGCATGGGTCATTTTCTTCGTTCTCGGCGGGCTGACCTACCTGACGCGCTTTGCCTTCATCGCGCTGTGGGGGCGCCTGCGCCTGCCTGCCTGGGTTCAGCGGGCTTTGAATTTTGTGCCGGTGGCGGTCTTGAGCGCCATCATTCTCCCTGAACTGGTGCGTTCGGATGGACACCTGAACCTTGCCCTGAACAACCCCCGTTTGCTGGCGGGAGCCGTGGCGGCGCTGGTGGCGTACCGCACCCGCAGTATCCTGCTGACCATTCTGGTGGGCATGGCGGTGTTCTGGCTTCTGCGCCTGTGGCTGACGGGTGGATGAAGGCGCATGCTGTCCTCATTGTATGGATGCGTCATCCCCTTTCACCCGGCATCCGCCATCGAAGCGGGTCATTTTTTGCCCTTTTTTTCACCCATTAATTACCCGTTTTACCCCTTGACTTCTGCGTTCCAGCCCTTAAAATAGGGCGAAATTCACCCAAAAAGGTACTTCATCCACCGACTTATGTATTCGTCCTTCTCGCTGTTCATTCTGTTCCTTATTGCGGTTCTCGTAATTATTCTCGAGAACCCATTACCCGTTTGGGCGGTCAGGATGAGCGCAGGAAGGAACAAAGAACACTAATTCAATCCAACGCAAATGCAGACCAGAAGAACCGCCCAACCGGGCGGTTCTTTTTTCAACCTCTGCCCTGTGGAGATGCCATGCGATCCGACCGAATCAAAACTGCCCTCGAATTTGCCCCGCACCGTGCTTTGCTGAAAGCCACGGGCGTCACCGATGCCGACCTGCGCAAGCCCTTCATTGCGGTGGTCAACTCCTACGTGGATATTGTCCCCGGGCACGTGCATCTGCAAGCCTTCGGCAGGCGCGTCAAAGATGCCATCCGCGCGGCGGGAGGCGTGCCCTTCGAGTTCAACACCATTGCGGTGGATGACGGCATCGCCATGGGACACGAGGGGATGAAATTCTCCCTGCCCTCGCGCGAACTGATCGCCGATTCCATCGAGACCATGCTCTCTGCCCATCCCTTCGACGGCATGGTGTGCATTCCCAACTGCGACAAAATTGTGCCCGGCATGCTCATGGCGGCAGTGCGCCTGAACCTGCCGGCAATTTTTATCTCCGGTGGACCCATGCCCGCCGGACGCACTCCCGACGGTGAGGTGATCGACCTCATCTCGGTCTTTGAGGGAGTGGGCGCGGTGCAGGCGGGCAAAATGGACCGCCGCCGCCTGAAGGTGCTGGAAGATTACGCCTGCCCTTCCTGCGGTTCCTGCTCGGGCATGTTCACTGCCAACAGCATGAACTGCCTCATGGAAGCGCTGGGCATTGCCCTGCCGTACAACGGGACGGCGCTCGCCAACACTCCCGAACGCGAGGCGCTGGCGGATCGCGCCGCCGCGCTCGTTCTGCAACTGGTGGAGAAAGACCTGCGCCCGCGCGACATCATCACGCTGGAGGCGCTGGACGACGCCTTTGCGCTGGATATGGCGATGGGCGGTTCAACCAACACCATCCTGCACGCGCTGGCAATCGCCCACGAAGCGGGCATCGATTATTCGCTGGAGCGCATCAACCGCATCTCGGCGCGGGTGCGCCATCTCTGCAAGGTCAGCCCGGCGGGCAAATGGCACATGGAGGACGTGCACCGGGCGGGCGGGATTCCCGCCATCCTCAACGAAATTCAGCGGGCGACGGGCATGCTTCACCTCGAACGTCCGACGGTGGCGGGCGTCTCGATGGGCGAAGCCCTGCGCGGTGCGACCATCCGCGATGAGGAGGTCATCCATCCGTGGGAGAATGCCCACTCGCGGGACGGCGGACTGGCGGTGCTGTTCGGCAATCTGGCGCCGCGCGGCGCGGTGGTCAAGACGGGTGGGGTGGCGCCTGCCATGCGTCAATTCAGCGGTCCGGCGCGCATTTACGAATCGCAGGAGGATGCCCTGCGCGGCATTCTGGCAGGCGAGGTACAGCCCGGCGAGGTGGTGGTGATCCGCTACGAGGGTCCCAAAGGCGGTCCCGGCATGCAGGAGATGCTCAGCCCGACCAGCGCCATCATGGGCATGGGACTGGGCGACAGGGTGGCGCTGATCACCGATGGGCGCTTTTCCGGCGGGACGCGTGGCGCGTGCATCGGGCATGTCTCGCCCGAAGCCGCCGCGGGTGGTCCCATCGCCGCCCTTCAGCCGGGCGATGTGGTGGAAATCGATCTGGATGCGCGGTGCCTGAACGTGCGCCTGCCGCAGGAAGAAATCGAGCGGCGGCTGGCGGCGCTGCCGCCCTTCCAGCCGCGCACCACCAGCCGCTGGTTGCGCCGCTACCAGCATTTTGTCACCAGCGCCGACCGCGGCGCGGTGCTGGAGTTTTAGAGTTTGCCAAAGGAGGAGACGATGAAACGCACAGGTGCACAGATTGTTTGGGAAACGCTGATGCGCGAAGGGGTGGAGGTGGTGTTTGGCTATCCGGGGGGAGCCAACCTGCCGATTTACGATGCCATGCTGGATTATCCCGTCCGCCACGTGCTGGTGCGCCATGAACAGGGCGCCGCGCATATGGCAGACGGCTACGCCCGCGCCAGCGGCAGGGTGGGGGTGGCGATGGCAACCTCGGGTCCCGGGGCGACCAATCTGGTGACGGGCATCGCTACTGCCATGATGGACTCCTCGCCGACCGTGTTCCTGACCGGGCAGGTGGTGAGCAAGTTCATCGGTTACGACGCCTTTCAGGAGACCGACGTCACCGGCATCACCCTGCCCATCACCAAGCACAATTATCTGGTGACGCGGGTGGAAGAACTGGGCGAGGTTCTGCGGGAAGCCTTTTACATTGCCCGCACCGGGCGTCCCGGTCCTGTGCTGGTGGATATTGCCAAAGACGCCCAGCAGAACAGCACCGACTGGGAATACAGCGACCGTCCCATTCAACTGCGCGGCTACCGTCCCAACCGCCACCCGCTGAGCAAGCAGGTGGAGCAGGCGCTGGACATGCTCTCCGCGGCGCGCAAACCGCTCATCCTTGCCGGGCGCGGCGTTCTGCTCTCCGGCGCCATGCGCGAACTGCGCGAGTTTGCCGAGCGCGCCCACATCCCCGTGGCGGTGACCCTGCTGGGCATCGGCGCCTTCCCCGCCTCGCATCCGCTCAGCCTTGGGATGATGGGCATGCACGGCGAGGCGTGGGTCAATCAGGCGATTCAGGAATCGGATTTACTGCTGGCGTTCGGCATGCGCTTTGACGACCGCGTGACCGGCAACCTCAAGACCTATGCGCCCAACGCCCGCAAGATTCATCTGGACATTGACCCTGCCGAAATCAACAAGAACGTGCGCGTGGATCTGGGCATCGTGGGCGATTTGCGCGAAAGTTTGCAGGCGTTCCTCGACCACCTGCCGCAACTGGATCACTCCGAGTGGGTGGATCACATCAACGCCCTCAAGGGCGAGTCGGCGGTGCGCGATATCCAGTACCTGCCCCCCGATGGACACCTCTACGCCGCGCACGTGATTCACGACCTGTGGCGCTACACCGACGGCAACGCTCTGGTGGTCACCGATGTGGGTCAGCATCAGATGTGGACGGCGCAGTACTACCGCCACGATCAGCCTTTCCAGTGGATTACCTCGGGCGGGCTGGGCACGATGGGCTTTGGACTGCCCGCCGCCATCGGCGCCAAGATTGCCCGCCCCGACGCCGAGGTGTGGGCAGTGGTGGGCGATGGCGGTTTTCAGATGACCGCCGCCGAACTCTCCACCGCCGCGCAGGAGGGCGTCAAAGTCAACGTCGCCATCATCAACAACGGCTTCCTCGGGATGGTGCGCCAGTGGCAGGAATTCTTCTACGACCGCCGCTACGCCGCCACCCCCATGCGCAGTCCCGATTTCGTCAAACTGGCGGAGGCGCACGGCTTGACCGGTCTGCGCGTGTGGCGGCGCGAGGAGGTTTTCGATGCCATCCAGCACGCCCGCGAGACCGACGGCACGGTGGTGATCGATTTCCGCGTGGAGCAGGAAGATAGCGTGTATCCCATGGTGCCGGCAGGCGCCGATTTGCACAACATGATTCGCCGCCCGGTGCGCAACCCGCTGGTGGAAACCGCACAGGATGAGATGTAGGAGGAGATGGTATGCGTCACACACTGGTTGCTTTAGTGGAGGATAAACCCGGCGTGCTCAACCGCGTGGCGTCGTTGTTCCGCCGTCGGACTTTCAATATCGAGTCCCTTACCGTTGGGCATACCGAACAGCCCGGATTGTCGCGTATGACGATTGTGGTGGACGGCGATGATGTCGCCATCGAACGCCTGACGGCTTACCTGTACAAACTGGTCAACGTGGTGCATGTGGAAGACCTGACCCACGTGCCCGCCGTGACCCGCGATCTGGCGATGATCAAGGTTGCCGCACCCCCGGAAACCCGCACGCAGGTGATGCAGGTGGTGGACGTCTATCGCGCCCGCATTGTGGATGTGACCACCCAATCGCTCATCATCGAAGTCACCGGCGATGAGGAGAAAATCGAGAGTTTTGTGGAAGTGTTGCGTCCGCTGGGCATTCTGGAAATGGTGCGCACCGGATTGCTCGCCATGTCGCGCGGTGGTGCGCCGCTTTACCCGCCCCCCAACGGCAACGGCAATGGACATCACGCCGCCGCCTCGGCGGATTGACAAACCCAAACCCATCAAAGGAGACACTGGAATGGCAAAGATGAATTTTGCAGGAGTGCTGGAAGAAGTCGTTACCCGCGAGGAGTTCCCCCTCAGTCGGGCGCAGGAAGTATTGAAGGATGAGGTGGTGGCGGTGCTGGGCTATGGCGTGCAGGGACCGGCGCAGGCGCTCAACATGCGCGATAACGGCATCAGGGTCATCGTGGGCGTCAACCCCGGCGGGCGTTCGTGGAACAAAGCCCTGCAGGATGGCTGGGTGCCGGGCGAGACGCTCTTCCCCATGGAGGAAGCCGCCGAACGCGGCACCATCGTGCAGTACCTCGTCTCGGACGCCGCCCAGAAACTCACCTGGGAGCGCATCTGCCCCTGCCTGAAAGAGGGCGATGCCCTGTACTTCTCGCACGGCTTTGCGGTGGTGTACCGCGATCAGACCGGCGTGGTGCCGCCGCCCTATGTGGATGTCATTCTGGTTGCGCCCAAAGGCTCCGGCACCAGCGTGCGCGCCAACTTCCTCGCCGGCAGTGGAATCAACTCCAGTTTTGCCGTCGAGCAGGATTACACCGGGCGCGCCCGCGAACGCACTCTGGCGGTGGGCATTGCCATCGGTTCGGGCTACCTGTTCGAGACCACTTTCCAGCACGAGGTGTACTCCGACCTGACCGGCGAGCGCGGCGTGCTGATGGGCGCGCTGGCGGGCATCATGGAAGCCCAGTACCAGACCCTGCGCGCGCACGGACACACCCCCTCCGAAGCCTTCAACGAGACGGTGGAAGAACTCACCCAGAGTTTGATTCGACTGGTGGCGCAGAACGGCATGGACTGGATGTACGCCAACTGCTCCACCACCGCTCAGCGCGGTGCGCTGGACTGGCGCCACGAGTTCCGCAATGCCACCCTGCCGGTGTTCGAGCGCCTTTACCAGTCGGTGGCGTCCGGCGCCGAGACGCGCCGCGTGCTGGAAGCCAACAGCCAGCCCGATTACAAAGAGAAACTGGAAGCCGAACTGCGCGAGATGCGCGAGTCGGAAATGTGGCGGGCGGGAGCGCTGGTGCGCTCTCTGCGCCCGGAAAACTGGCAGAAGTAGCCCACTTCCTTTCTGTACCCTCCCCTGAGAATGGCTCTCCCCGGGGACGGGGAGAGCCTGAGGGCGAGGAAGGAGCATGAGATGAGCGAAGATTACGTACGGATTTTTGATACCACCCTGCGGGATGGCGAGCAGTCGCCGGGAGCCACCCTGACCAGCGCCGAGAAACTGGAAGTTGCCCGTGGACTGGCGCGCCTCGGCGTGGATGTCATCGAAGCCGGCTTCCCCGCCGCCTCACCCGACGATCTGGAAGCCGTGCGGCGCATTGCCGTGGAGGTGGGCAACCCCGCCGATGGCGGACGCGCCCCCATCATCTGCGGCTTGGCGCGCGCCACCCACAGCGACATTGACAAAGCCTGGGAAGCGGTGCGCCCCGCGCGGCATCCGCGCATTCACACCTTCCTTGCCACTTCGGAAATTCACATGCAGTACAAACTGCGCATGACCCGCCAGCAGGTGCTGGAGCGGGTGGAGGAGATGGTGTCGTATGCCCGCAGTCTGTGCGAGGATGTGGAGTTCAGCCCCGAAGATGCCGGACGCAGTGACCCCGCTTTCCTCTACGAGGTGCTGGCGGTTGCCATCCGCGCGGGAGCCACCACCCTCAACATCCCCGACACGGTGGGCTACACCACCCCCGACGAGTTCGGCGCCCTGATTGCGGGCATTTTGCGCCACACCCCCGGCATCGAACACTGCATCGTCTCGGTGCACTGCCACAACGATCTGGGTTTAGCCACCGCCAACACGCTGGCGGGCTTGCGGGCGGGCGCGCGTCAGGCGGAGGTAACCATCAACGGCATTGGCGAGCGGGCTGGCAACACCGCCCTCGAAGAAGTGGTGATGGCGCTCCACACCCGTCCCAACCTGTACGGCTTGCGCACCGGCATTGACACCACCCAGATCACCCGCCTGAGCAAACTGGTCAGCAACTACACCGGCATGCCCGTTCAGCCCAACAAAGCCATTGTGGGCGCCAACGCCTTTGCCCACGAGGCGGGCATCCATCAGGACGGCATGCTCAAGCACACCCTGACCTACGAAATCATGCGCCCGGAGACGGTGGGCGCCACCCAGAGCAAACTGGTGCTGGGCAAGCACTCCGGACGCCACGCGCTGAAAACCCGTCTGGCTTCGCTGGGATACGCTCTGGGCGAAGAGGAGATGGATCAGGTCTTTGAGCGCTTCAAGAATCTGGCAGATCGCAAGAAGGTCATCACCGATGCCGATCTGGAGGCGCTGGTTTCGGATGAACTGTACCAGCCGCGCGAACTTTACGCGCTGGATGGTTTACAGGTTGCCTGTGGCACGATGGGCATGCCGACCGCCACGGTGCGTCTGCGCGGACCGGATGGACAACTGCACGTCCATGCGGCGGTGGGAACCGGTCCGGTGGACGCCACCTACAAAGCCATTGACGCCATTGTCGGCGTGCCCATCACCCTGCTGGAGTTCGTCGTCCATGCCGTCACCGAGGGCATTGACGCGCTGGGCGAGGTCACCGTGCGCATTCAGGGCGAGGACGGGCTGTCTTCGGTCAGCGCTCAGCGCGAGGACGACCTGCCGCGCACCTTTGGCGGCTACGGCGCGGATACCGATATCGTCGTCGCCAGCGCCAAGGCGTATCTGGCGGCGCTGAACAAACTGCTGGTGGCGCTCGGCGCCTTCGGTCCGGCGGAGAAATCTGCCCAACATTCGCTGGTTTCGTAAGAAGGAAATTTTTCCCAAAGGAGGAGTTGTATGAATCCCCATCGCGTTTCGTTTGATCCCATGAAGGAAGGTCACCCCGACCCGTTTTCCCAGCCCAATACCATCCCCAACGGCTGGGACCTGACCGACGCCAATCTGGCAAACCACCCGCAGGCGCGGGCGGCAGATATGAACGGCACGGCTTTCGAGCAACATCTTCGCTTCACCGCAGGTGCGTATGAGCGCCCCAAAGACGTTGTTTGAAAAAATCTGGGAACGCCACGTGGTTGTGGAGCCGCCCGACTCCCCGGCGGTGCTGTACATTGACCTGCATCTGGTGCATGAGGTGACCTCGCCGCAAGCCTTCAGCGGACTGCGGGCGCGCGGTTTGCGGGTGCGCCGACCGGAGCGCACCGTCGCCACCATGGATCACGGCGTGCCCACCCTCTCGCAGGGCGGCAACGGCTCCGGGCGGCTTGCCTTTGCCGATGAATTGAGCCGCCGTCAGATTCAGCAGTTGGAAGAGAACTGCCGGGAGTTCGGCATCCGCCTGATGGGACTGGACAGCCCGAATCAGGGCATCGTGCACGTGATCGGACCCGATCTGGGACTGACTCAACCGGGCATGACCATCGTCTGCGGCGACAGCCACACCGCCACCCACGGCGCTTTTGGCGCGCTGGCATTCGGCATCGGCACCAGCGAGGTGGAGCATGTGCTCGCCACGCAGTGTTTGCTCCAGCGCCGACCGAAAACCTGCGCCGTGCGCATCGAAGGGCGCTTGAATCCGGGTGTGACTGCCAAGGATGTCATTCTGGCGCTGATTGCTCAAATCGGGACGGCGGGCGGCACGGGTTACGTCTTTGAGTATATGGGAGAAGCCGTGCGCGCCATGAGCATGGAAGAGCGCATGACTCTGTGCAACATGTCCATTGAGGGTGGTGCCCGCGCGGGCATGGTTGCACCCGACGACACCACCTTTGAGTATCTGGCAGGGCGTCCCTTTGCTCCGCAGGGCGAGGATTGGGAGCGCGCGGTGGCGTACTGGCGCACGTTGCCCGGCGACGATGGCGCCGTGTTCGACCGCACGGTCACGCTGGACGCTTCCCGGCTGGAGCCGATGGTCACCTACGGCACCAATCCCGGCATGGGCGTGCCCATCAGCGGGCGCATTCCTGCGCCAGAGGAGATGAAAGATCCCAGTCAGCGCGCCGCGCTGGAGAAAGCCTTGACGTACATGGATTTGCGTCCGGGCGCGCCGGTGCAGGGTCAGCGGGTGGATGTGGTCTTCATCGGCTCATGCACCAACGGGCGCCTTGCCGACCTGCGCAGCGCCGCCCGCCTGCTCAAAGGCAGGCGGGTAGCGCCCGGAGTGCGCGTGCTGGTGGTGCCCGGCTCTCAACAGGTCAAGCGCGCCGCCGAAGCCGAAGGGCTGGATCGGGTGTTCCGGGAGGCGGGCGCCGAGTGGCGGGAACCGGGCTGTTCCATGTGCATTGCCATGAACGGCGATCAACTGGAGCCGGGGCAGTATGCCATCAGCACCAGCAACCGCAACTTTGAAGGACGTCAGGGCAAGGGAGGGCGCACCTTCCTCGCCAGCCCGCTGACCGCCGCCGCATCCGCCCTCACCGGCGTCATCACCGATCCGCGCCCACTGCTCTCCTGAGGAGGTCATCATGCAGTCCTTTACCACCCTTACCTCGCACGTGGTTGTCCTTCCGGTCAACGACGTGGACACCGATCAGATCATCCCGGCGCGCTTTCTGAAGACCACCGACAAAACCGGTCTGGGAGCCAACCTGTTTGCCGACTGGCGCTACCTGCCCGATGGCTCGCCCAACCCGGATTTCGTCCTCAACCGTCCGCAATCGCAGGGGGCGCAGATCCTGCTGGCGGGCGATAACTTCGGCTGTGGCTCATCCCGCGAGCACGCTCCCTGGGCGCTGTTGGGGTGGGGCTTCCGCGCGGTCATCTCCACTACCATCGCCGACATCTTCCGCAACAATGCTCTCAAGAACGGTTTGTTGCCGGTGGTGGTCAGCCCGCAGGCGCACGCCCGCTTGATGACGCTGTACGCCGCCGACCCGACTTTGCCTTTGACCATTGATCTGGCTTCTCAAACCCTGCGTCTGGCAGATGGAACGCAGGAATCCTTCCCGATTGACTCGTTCAGCAAGACCTGCCTGCTGAACGGGGTGGACGAACTGGGCTATCTGCTCAGTCTGGAGGCTGAAATTACCCGTTACGAACAATCCCTGCTCCGCTGAACGGGGCTTTTCTCTGAGGTGTGCCATGAAAATCGAAGTGTACGACACCACCCTGCGCGATGGAACCCAACGAACCGACATCTCTTTATCGGTGAACGACAAACTCAACATTGCCCGCCGTCTGGATGCGCTGGGCGTGGATTTCATCGAAGGGGGCTGGCCCGGCTCCAATCCCAAAGATGCCGAGTTCTTTACCCGTGCCGCCCAGATGACGTGGAAGCACGCGCAGATTGCCGCCTTTGGCTCTACCTGTGCGGTGGAGAAAACGCCCGAGCAGGATGAAAACATCCGCGCTTTGCTGGAGTCGCGCGCGCCGGTCTGCACGGTGGTGGGCAAGTCCTCGGTGCTACACGTCCACGAGGTTCTGCGCACCACGCTGGAGAACAACCTGCGCATCATCGAGCAGTCGCTGGCGTATCTGGTAGCGCAGGGACGCCGGGTGGTGTACGATGCCGAACACTTCTTTGATGGCTACAAGGAGGATGCCCGAGTTACCCTGCAAACGCTGGCGGCGGCACTGCGCGGCGGCGCGGAGACGCTGGTGCTGTGCGACACCAACGGCGGCAGTCTGCCGTGGGAGGTGGGCGAGATCGTCCGGGCAGTGCGGGTGCGCTTTCCGCAGGCAAAACTGGGCATTCACGCCCACAATGATGGCGAGTGCGCGGTGGCAAACTCCCTGGCGGCGGTGCGCGAGGGCTGTGTGCAGGTGCAGGGGACGATCAACGGCTACGGCGAGCGCTGTGGCAATGCCAACCTGTGCTCCATCCTGCCCGATCTGGAGTTGAAGATGGGCTACGCCTGCCTGCCGGAGGGGCATCTGGCGCAGTTGACCGATCTTTCCCACTACGTGGCTGAAGTTGCCAATCTGGCGCCTGACGAGCATCTGGCATACGTAGGCAGGGCGGCGTTTGCCCACAAAGGAGGCATTCATGTCGCCGCCATGCGGCGCACGCCGCGTTCCTACCAGCACATTGACCCGGCGCTGGTGGGCAACTCCTCGCAGGTGGTGGTTTCGGAACTTTCCGGGCGCGGCAACCTGCTCAGTAAAGCCGAGGAGCACGGGATTCCGGTGGAGGAGGGGGTGGATGTGAGCGCCGTCCTGCGGCAGGTCAAGGCGCTGGAGGCGCAGGGCTTTTCCTTTGAAGCCGCCGATGCCTCGGTGATGCTGATGCTGTTGCGCCAGAAGCCCGATTACCAGCCGCCCTTTGCGCTGGTAGATTTCACCGCCGGGGTAGAACACCGCCAGGGACGGGGCATCTTTGCCGAAGCCACCGTCAAGGTGCGGGTGGGTGAGCAGGTCATCCACACCGCTGCCGAGGGCAACGGTCCCGTTGCCGCGCTGGATGCCGCCCTGCGTAAAGCCCTCTTGCCCTACTACCCTGCCATCTCCGCCTTCCACCTTTCGGATTACAAGGTGCGCATTCTGGACGGACCCAACGGCACCTCTGCCACCACCCGCGTGTTGATCGAAACGCGCAACGGACACCGCTCCTGGGGCACGGTCGGCGCCAGCACCAACATCATCGAAGCCTCGTGGCGCGCGCTTGCCGATTCCATCGAGTACGGCATCTGGGTTGCCGAACATCAGGCAGAACCTGCGCCGGCAGTTCCATCATCACTCTGACAACGAAGGGAAGTCTCATCCATGCACAAACACATCGTTCTTCTTCCCGGTGACGGCATTGGTCCGGAGGTGGTGTCTGCCGCCAGACGCGTGCTGGATGCCGTTGCCGCCCGTCTTCATTTGAATCTGACGTACGAGGAGCATCTCATCGGCGGGTGCGCCATTGACCGGCAGGGCACGGCGCTGAGCGCGGAAACCCTGCGCGCCTGCCAGAACGCCGATGCCGTCCTGCTGGGTGCGGTGGGTGGTCCGCAGTGGGATGATCCCACGGCGCCGGTGCGCCCGGAGCAGGGCTTGCTGGCGCTGCGCAAAGGGCTGGGGGTGTTTGCCAACCTGCGTCCGGTGCGCGTCTATCCTTCGCTGGTGGATGCCTCGCCACTGCGACCGGAAAAACTGCAGGGCGTGGACCTGCTGGTAGTGCGCGAACTGACCGGTGGGCTGTACTTTGGCGAACCCAAAGGGCGCTTTGAGGAGAATGGGCATCTGCGCGCGGTGGATACGCTGGAATACCGGGATGACGAAATCGAGCGCATCCTCGATCTGTCCTTTCGGCTGGCGCAAAACCGCCGCCGCAAACTGACTCTGGTGGATAAAGCCAACGTACTGGAATCCTCGCGTCTGTGGCGGCAGGTTGCCACGCAGATGGCAAGCCGCTATCCGGATGTTCGTTTGGATGTTCTGCTGGTGGATACGGCGGCAATGCGCCTGATCACCCATCCGGCGAATTTCGATGTGATCGTGACCGAGAACATGTTCGGCGACATCCTCACCGACGAAGCCGCCGTGCTTTCCGGTTCGATGGGACTGCTTCCCTCGGCTTCGCTGGGAGGAAGCGGACCGGGCTTGTACGAACCCATTCACGGCTCTGCGCCGGACATTGCCGGGCAGGGCATTGCCAATCCGCTGGGCACCATCCTCAGCGTGGCAATGATGTTGAGGTATTCGTTCCATCTGGAAGAGGGGGCGCGCGTCGTGGAAATGGCGGTGGAGCGCGCGCTTGCCGAAGGCTGTCGCACCCGCGATTTGGGCGGCAGCCTGACCACCGAAGAGATGACCGGCGCCGTGCTGGAGCGCCTGGTTTTTTAAATCATCACGCATCAGGGAGTACGCATCATGACCGATACACAGGAGTATATCTGGCTGGACGGGGAACTGGTGGAGAGCGAAAAAGCCACCCTGCCGTTCATGACTTCAGCCCTGCACTACGGACTGGGGGTGTTTGAGGGCATCCGCTGTTACGAGACGCCGCGCGGACCGGCGATTTTCCGCCTTGCCGAACACATGGAGCGCCTGATCGACTCGGCGCGCATTCTGGGCTTCCGCGACCTGCCCTACACGGCAGAGCAGTTGGGCGAAGCCTGCAAGGCGGTGGTGCGCGCCAACCGCCTCTCTTCCTGCTACATCCGCCCGCTGATTTTCTTCGACAGCAAGGTGAAGAATCTCAATCTGGATCAGGGCTGGGCGCGGGTGGGCATCGCCGCCTGGTACTGGGGGGCGTATCTGGGCGAGGAAGCGCTGGAAAAAGGCGCCCGGATGAACATCTCCTCGTACACCCGTCATCATCCCAACGTGATGATGACCAAAGCCAAGATCACCGGCAATTACGCCAACAGCGTGCTGGCAAAGACCGAGTCGGTGCGGCTGGGCTTCGACGAAGCCATCATGCTCGACCCGCAGGGATACGTCGCCGAATGCACCGGCGAGAACCTCTTCATTGTGCGCAATGGGGTCATCTACACGCCCGGCACCTGGGCGGTGCTGGAAGGCATCACCCGCGATGCGCTCATCACCGTGGCGCGCGATCTGGGCTATTCGGTGGTGGAGACGCAGTTGAGCCGCGATCACCTCTACATTGCCGATGAGTGCTTCGTCAGCGGCACGGCGGCAGAGGTGGTGCCGGTGACCGAAATTGACTTCCGCACCATTGGAACCGGGCGGCGCGGTCCGGTCACCCATGCCCTGCAGAAAGCCTTCCATGCGGTGGTGCACGGCGAAGATTCCCGTTATGCGCACTGGCTGACGTATGTCAACGATTGAGGGGCAGATGAAGGTGGCGTTTCAGGGAGAGCCGGGGGCTTACTCCGAAGCCGCCATCTTCGAGCATTTTGGCGCACAGGTAGAAAGCCTGCCCTTCGAGACCTTTGATCAGGTGTTTCAGGCGGTGGCGCAGGGCAAAGCCCGCTACGGCTTCCTGCCCATCGAAAACTCGCTGGCGGGGAGCATTCACCGCAACTACGACCTGCTTCTGCAGAACGACCTGTACGTGGTGGGCGAGCATCACCTGCGCGTTTCCCACTGCCTGATTGGTATGCCCGGGGCGCGTCTGGAAGAGATTGAGAGCGTCATCAGCCATCCGCAGGCGCTGGCGCAGTGCGACGGCACCCTGCGCCGTCTGGGGGTGAAGACCGAGGCGGTGTACGATACGGCGGGTTCGGTGCGTCTGGTGCAGGCAGAAGGCAACCCTCGCCGCGCCGCCATTGCCTCGCGGCGGGCGGCGCAGTTGTACGGCATGTCCATCCTCGCCGAAGCCATCGAGGACAACCCGCTGAACTTCACCCGCTTTCTCATCCTCGCGGTGGAGCCGGTGCATCCCTGGGGAGATGCCAAGACGTCCATCGTCTTTGCCCTCCAGAATGCGCCGGGCGCCCTGTTCAAAGCCCTCAGCGTGTTTGCCCTGCGGGACATTGATTTGACCAAGATCGAATCCCGTCCGCTGGTGGGCAAGCCGTGGGAGTACCTTTTTTACATTGATCTGGCAGGCTCTACGGAAGAGGCGCGGGTGCGCAATGCCCTGCACAACCTGAGCGAATTTGCCACCTTCCTGCGTGTGCTGGGGTCGTATCCCCGTCACCGCTTGATCGAACCTCCCGAAAACTGACTCCTCCTCCCAAGCCTTCCGCCCGCAGACCCCCTGCGGGCGGACAGGTGAATGGAAAGGACTTTCACAGGCGCTTGACCATGCGCCAGAAGCCGGGGATGTCGGTTTCCCGCTCCAGATGGGAGAAGCGATATTCCCGATCCACCTCAAAGCCAGCGCCCAAATACAGCCTCTGGGCGGGCAGGTTCTCCAGACTCACCAGCAGGGAAAGCGCCGAAAGCCGCAGGGCGCGGGCGGTTTGGGCGGCGTGTTCCAGGATGGCTTTGCCCACTCCCCTGCCGCGGTGGGAAGGACTGACCGCCAGCGCCTGAATGTACACCTCGCCGGGGTGGGCTTCCCGCACTCCGCTGAAGGCAGCCGCCCGGCGGATAAAGGTCAGGGACTTTCGCCAGCCCAACAGGGGGAACATCACCGCGGCGGTGTGCAGGTCAAGGCGGGGCAGGAGCGCGCCCGGATAGGCGATCAGCAGCCCGATGGTCTCATCGTCATGCTCGAGCAGTTGGGTAAAGGTATGGCTGAGGCGGTTGCGCGGATGCCGGAAGAGCGCTTCCAGACTGCGCCGGGCAAGCGCAGAGGAGCCTACTCCGAAGAGGAAATCGGCAAACGCGCCCATGGTGGCGTGAATCAGCGGCAGGGCGACCGGGGCATCCTCTGCCCGGGCGGCGCGCCAGTTCATGCTTTACTCTCCGGCTCCGGGAATCTCCGCAAAATCGGCGTACAGGGCTTCCATCAATGCCTGACGGTCAACCACTCCCAGCAGACTACCCGCTTCATCCACCACCGCCAGCACCTTGCGCCCTTCTGCCAGCATGGTCTGCACGGCTGAGGCGATGGGGAAATCCGGCGGAACGGTGAGCACGCCGCGGGAGTACAGGTCTGCGGCGGTTACTTTGAGCGGGGGCGGCGATGCCAGCCGCCGCAGGGCATGGAGCACACCCTTGCGCTGAGCCGCTTCAACCCGCGCCACCACATCCGAATCGCTGAGCACTCCGAGGGGGTTTCGGTGTTCATCCACCACCAGCAGGCGGTTGGATGCGCTGGCGGCGAACTTTTCCACGATCTGGTCAATGCCTTCGTGGAGGTGGATGACCGGCAAATCGGTGCGCATCACCTCGCCGACGGTGCGCACCGCGCCCCGCACAGCGGCGGCGCTTTCCGGCAGGGCAACCGTGCCGCTGATCTGCCGCAGGACATCCAGCCGTGAGAGCATGCCCACCAGTTGATTTCTGGCGTTGACCACCGGCAGGCGCTTCAGCCCTTTTTCGATCATGCGGCGCACGGCTTTGCCCAGATGCTCATCCTCCCGCACGGTGATGACCGGCTGAGTCATCACGTCTTTCACCCGCAGGGGCGAGTCGCTCAGCAGGCGCAGTTCTTCCTGCAGTTCGGCTTCATCCAGCCGCACCGCCACCGAAAGGCGCTGACGGATGACGCCCCGCTCCAGCAGGTCTTCGCTGGTGAGGATGCCCACCACCTGCCCCTCGGCATCCACCACCGGCATGGCTTTGATCCCGCTTTCCAGCATGCGCTGCCATGCCTGCCGCACGCTCATCTCCGGCGTCAGGTGGATGACGTTGCGGGTCATCACCTCGCTCACCAGACGTTCGGCGGGCAGGGGGTTGAGCAGTCGCTGGGTGTACTTGAGGATGCGCACCTCTTCCAGCGTAATCATGCCTTCCTGCACCATGGGGGAGATGCTTTCCAGCGCCTGATGGATTTTTTCAGGGGTATCCACCACTTCGATGATGATGGGCAAATCGCTGGACAGCACTTCCAGATCTGCCGAGCGCAGGTAGGCATGTGCGCCAAATCCGCTGATGCCGCGCAGGACGGTGGCGCCTGCCACCTTTTGCTGGCGCAGAACATCCAGAATTGCCACGTAGAGCAGTTTGCCCCGCCAGCGGTCGCTCTCGCCCAGATAAATGCGCAGTCTCAAACCCTCTCGAGTCTGGGGAAAATCCATGCCACACCTCCGTTTCAGGAAAGCGCCTTTCCTAAATATACCCCAAATCCTGCGGCGAGCAATCCCAGCGCCATGCTCCCCAGCACGTTCAGCAACCCTGCCAGCCACTGCCCTTTAATGAAGAGGTTGATGCTCTCGTAGGTAAAGGTGGAAAAGGTCGTGTACGCTCCCAGAAAACCCACTGTGACCAGCAGACGCAGGTTAGGGTCAACCGGGTAGCGCCCGGTAACCAGCGTCATGAACAGACCGAGCAGGAAACTCCCGCTCAGGTTGATGATGAATGTTCCCCAGGGGAAGGCGGCGCCCCAGCGCTGTGCCGCCCAGACGCCCAGCCAGTAGCGGGCATTCGCGCCCAGCATGGCGCCGATAGAAATCCAGAGAACCCGATCCATGTTTGCTCTCACCTTGTCAGTCCAATCAAAAAGCCCCTGCCAGATTTTTTCGGGCAGAGGCTATCATCCTTTCGGCGGTTCGGAGAAACTCCGTGCGAGCCTCATCGCACGACACGGATTATAACAGAAAATAAGCCCAAAATCAGGGGAGACGCCGGGCGTTTTTGTAGCGGGTGTCCGTGCTCCCTGCGGGGTGCGTCTGAAGGGCGCGCCAAAGGCGGTTTCCTTTATAAAAATCATCCTCCTCGCGGCGGATGCTTTTTTTCTGCTTCCCGTTAAAATCAATCGTATGAAAATGCCTGTTGCCCTTCCCGCTTCCCAACTGCCGCCGAACTACCGTGAAGTGGAGTACTGGCGCATCACCGCCAGCCGAAAGCGCGTGGTTCTGGCAAATCTGCTGGCAATTGCGCTTCTGCCCGTGTTTGTCGGGCTGTCTCTGTGGGCAATGCACATTGCCGGAGTTTCGCTGGATGGTTTGATCCTCACCGTTCCGCTGATATTGCTGGCTGGTCTGGCGGTGATTTTCATCCATGAAGGGGTGCACGCACTGGGGGTGCTGGCGTTTGGGGTCAAACCCCGCTTCGGCATTCTCTGGAAAGCCTTAGCGTTCTACACCACCATGCCCGGATGGGTGTTCAAACGGTGGGCGTACTGGGTCATATTACTTGCCCCACTGGTGGTGTTGAGCGGAGCGCTCCCCCTGATGGCATCCTTCCTGCCAGGCGAATTCTGGCGTTCGCTGATCGTCCTCATGATGGTTCTGAACGGGGCGGGTTCGGCGGGCGATCTGATCCTTGCCGTCCTCCTGCTCCGCTATCCCCCCTGCGCCTACGTGGCAGACGAAAAGGACGGCATGCGCATTTTCCTGCCTGCCGATTGAGCCTTCTCCCTGCGGGCTTGTGGTACAATCGCCGCGGAGACTGACGCATGCTTTCCCGCCTGCAATCCCACCCCTATCCCCGTCAGTTCTGGCTGATGTTTGCTGGCATGTTGATCAGCACCACCGGAGCCAGCATGATCTGGCCCTTCCTGATGATCTACGCCAGCGAGACGCTCTCCCTCCCTCTCAGCACGGTGACCATCCTGATGACCCTCAGTTCCCTGATGGGGCTGGTGTCCTCCTTTATTGCCGGTCCCATTGTGGACCGCCTGGGACGCAAGTGGGCAATGGCGATCAGTTTGCTGGTCAACGGGGGCGGGTATCTGCTGTTGAGCCGCGCCGAGACTCTGCCGGCTTTTGCGCTGGCGATGGCGGTCAACGGCACCTTTAATCCCATCTACCGCGTGGGCGCCGATGCCATGCTGGCAGACCTGATCCCTCCGCAGTGGCGCACCGATGCCTATGCCCTGATGCGCATGAGCAACAATGTGGGCGTGGCGCTCGGACCAGCCATCGGCGGGTTCATCGCCTCCCGGTCTTATGTCATCGCCTTTTACTGCGCCGCGGCTGGGCTGGCAACCTACGGCTTGCTGGTACTGCTCTTTGCCCGCGAGACGCTTCCGCCGGACGCCGCTTCATCGCCCGCCGAGCCGCTGGGCGGGTACGTTCAGGTGCTTTCCGACCGCCTGTACCGCGCCTTTCTGATTGCCTTCACCCTGAATCAGATGGTGGCGGCGCTCATCTGGGTGCTGCTTTCGGCGCATGTCAAGCGCGCCTACGGCATTCCCGAAAGTCTGTACGGCTGGCTGCCCACCACGAATGCGCTGATGGTGGTGTTCTTCCAGTACGGGGTTTCTAAAATCACCCAGCGCTTTGAGCCGCGGCGGATGATGGCGCTGGGGGCGCTGCTGTATGCGCTGGCTGCGCTGGGAATCGCCTTTTCCTCCACCTACTGGGCGTTTTGGGGGTGCATGGTGGTGATGACGCTGGGGGAACTCATCCTTGTGCCCACCTCCAGCACCTTTGCCGCCAATCTGGCGCCTGCCCACATGCGCGGACGCTACATGTCCCTCTACGGGCTGACGTGGGGCGTTTCGGCGGGCATCAGCCCGCTGGTGGGCGGCAACCTGTACGAATCTCTGGGCGCGCGCGCCATGTGGCTCACCGGGGCGCTGGTGGGGCTGGGGTCTGCGACGTTGTTTGGGCGCATGGGAAAACGGGCGGAGGAACGGGTCACGGAAACAGCCGCCGGGCTTTGACCTCGGCGACGGCGTCGGGGCGGTAGCGGTACAGGCGGGCGGGTCTGCCCTCGCCGGTACGGCACTCCGCAGTGGCTTCGATGATGCCCGCCTGCAGGATGCGCCGCCGGAAATTGCGTTTGTCCAGTTTTTCTCCCAGAATCATCTCGTAAATGCGCTGGAGTTCCGAAAGGGTGAAGCGTTCGGACAGGAGTTGAAAGCCCACCGCCGAGTACTCCAGTTTGTAGCGCAGCCGGCGCATGGCGTAGGCGATGATCTCCTTGTGATCGCCGGTGAGGGCGGGGAGCGCTTCCACCGCCCACCAGCGGTCGGGCTGATCGGGGGCGCCAACCAGGCGGTTGGCGGGGAGCAGGGCAAAATAGACCACCGAGATCAGGCGTGGGGTTGCCCGCTCGGGCTCGCCGTAGGTGTACAACTGCTCCAGATAGGTTTCTCGGATGCCGGTCAACTGGCTGAGCAGGCGGGTGGCGGTCTCCTCCAGCGAGCATGTCAGCGGGACGGGCGCGCCCGGCAACTCAAAGCATTTCTCATCGCCGGGGATGGCGCACAGCAGGACGTGCAGACGTTCCTGCAGCAGGCAAAACGCCACCACACGTACATCCAGATGGGGAATGAGGGACGCCTCCATGAGAAAGATTATAAATCACCCTTCCTTTTTGGACAGGCGTAAAGCCGGTATTTGTTTTTAAGCCGCGAAAAATTATATAATAAGATAAATAACTCAAATTTATCCGTTTGGGATCTTCTGACTTCTTTGCAACTACGGAAACCAGCCTTTCGTCTGCTTCTGGAGACCAGCGAAGTGGCAGAAGTCACTTCCCAACTCCCTTCTGGATGCGCAGATGAAAAGAACTCCCTCCTGAAGAACTTGCAAGGAATGGATGGATCGTCCCAAACCCGGGTTGAGAAAAAATCCATACAACCCGTGCAGTCTTTCAAGGGGAGGGGCACATGAAACGCATCCTTCTTTCTCTTCTTCTGATGGCATTTTTGCTCGGGGGCTGTGACATCATCCCTTCCAGTATGAGTTTTGGTCTGGAAGCCGAAATTGAAACCACCAGCGAACTGGGTGCAGATACTCTGGCGCGCATCGATGCCGTCAACCGCACCCTGGCAACCGGTATGGAGATCGGTCCCGAAACCCGTCAGGTGATTCGCGAACTCAATGAGACCATCCGGCAGGGGGTCAAAGCCGGTTTTGACGAAGCCACCCTCAACCGCGTGGATGACCTTTTGCGGGTGGTGGAAGACGGGGTGAAAATCGGGCTGGATGAAGACACCCTCAGCACCCTCAACGGCATGGTGGACACCATTGACCGCATGCCCGGCAACTGGGAAACCGCCGCTTCGGAGATCATCCGCACGCTGGAGCGTTCTGGCGGCACCCTGGCGGGCAGAATGGCAGATGAAGTCAAGGTGGTGATGAACGAAGCCCGCATCAACATGCAGCAGATGACCGCAATTGCGGGGACCGAATTTCGCTGTAACGTGGATTTTCTCGGCTCAAAAGCCGGAGCCACCCTGCAGGAGTTCATCGGTCACAGCATTGTGGGCAAACTGAAGCGCATCCTTGCGGGCAGTTCTCCCGAAGATCCCGTTCCCGTCCCATGGGTGTGTCAGGTGATTCCCGAACGGGTGGATCTGGTGCAGGTGGGCGAGCGGATGATTTTCGAGACGGGCATCCTCACCCTGACTGGCTACAACTACACCGATGCCAACTCCCCGCGAGCGTATATTGTGGATGAAGCCGGAAATCCGCTCCCGAACCTGACCCTCTACCCCTACCGCACCAGCCCGTATCAGATTCAACTCAACCTGCAGGGGTTGGATTTCAGCCCCATTCCACCGCGCTCGCGGATTGTCTTCCAGTGGCCCAATGTGCCCGAAACCAGCGGAGTGGCGATCCTGTTCCCCAGCGAAGGCGCGCCGGTGGCGAACTTTACCTTCTCTCCGACAGGGGGCAATGCTCCGCTCACCGTGCAGTTTACCGATACCTCGGAAGGCTCCCCTGCGCAGTGGCAGTGGGATTTTGGCGATGGCTCGACCTCGAACGAGCGCAATCCCAGCCACACCTTTCTGGAGGCGCGTTCGTACACGGTGCAGTTGACCGTTTCCAATCCGATGGGGTCTTCTTCGGTCTCGCAGGTGCTGGCAGTGGGCGAGCAACTGGTGGCAGATTTCTCCTTCTCCGCCCGTCAGGGGGTGGCTCCCATGATTGTGGAGTTCACCGACCGCTCAACGGGCGCCCCGACAGCCTGGGAATGGGATTTTGGCGACGGCGAGCGTTCGACCGAACAGAATCCCTTCCATGTGTACATGACTCCACGCCCTGAGGGCTACACCGTCACCCTGCGGGTCAGTCGGGATGGGCAGACCGCCACTCACACCAGCCCGGATCGCATTCTGGTGTATGAACGCCTGCAAGCCGATTTCACCGCCGATCCTACCATGGGCAAAGCGCCGTTGACGGTTGCCTTCCGGGACACTTCCACCGGCAGTAACATCGTATCCTGGCTGTGGGACTTCGGCGATGGGACAACCTCGAATCAGCGCAACCCCACCCACACCTACAGCGCCAATAATCTGTATGATGTGACCCTCACCGTGTCCAATGCCATGGGAGAAACCAGCACCAAGACCCGTCGGGGGTATGTCAATGCCTATCAAATCGTTCGTTTACCGCGTCCCGGCTTCATCCTGCCGCCGTTGTTCTCCATTTTGCAGGATATCGAAGCCTATTCCTTCAATGTGACCCTCACCGGAGGAACCAAACGGGATCTTCAGGTTTCCTCTGGTCAGTACGTTTGCGGAGTGATTGGCATGGAAGCGCTCAGCGGCGACATTCAGGAGTCCGGCACAGGGGATATTCTCAAAGCCTATTTGTTCCGTCAGTACAGTCCGGCGCTGGGCAAAGAGGGCTGGTGGCTGGATGCCGATTTTCGCTCCCACAACACCCACGAGAAGTGGAGCGTGGATATCCTGTGCCTCAACCGCAAGAGCGAGGGGGGCGCATTCCTCTTCCGCGACGACTTCCGCTCGCTGGAGGGCGGCAAGAAGCACAATACCGGCATCCTGACCAGTGACTATTCCTTCTGCGGCATCGTGGGACAACAGGCGTTGAACGGGGATATTAACGAATATGGCGCGCATGATGTCCTCTGGAAGGCGCGCATGGATGGCAGCGGACCCGAGTGGCAGATCGTGGTGGATTTCATCACCCACTCCGACAAACCGGAGGAACGCTGGGATGTGGAGGTGCTGTGCCTGAAGAAAGGCGCCTTCCTTGCCACCGATAAGCCCGTTTTCATGACGGCGACCTACGAACATTTCTCGCCGCCTGCTTTCACCACCTCCATTTCCACCGGCGATTACCTCTGCGGGGTGGTCGGAATTGCCTTCGAGTACAGCGATGTGAATGAAGATGGCACGCATCCCATTGTGTTTACGGCAAACGCGCGTCCGCATCCCGATGCCAGCATCCCGGTTTGGGTGGTGAACGCCAACTTCCTCACCCATGGGCGAGACGAGATCATCACCGCCGATGTGTTGTGTGTGAACAGGGCATACCTCAAATCAGGGACGCCGCCGCCCTAAACGGTAGCCGAACCGCGCCGTTGCGGGTTCATTCCGCTTCGGGCAGGGTGGGGGAGCAGGGTGGACATTTCCGTCCTGCTCCCCTTTCGGCTATAATTCTCTCCATGCGCAGGCGGTGGATCCTCTGGGGAATGTTTTTGTTCTGGCTGGTGGGTTGTGCGCCTACTCCCACACCAGCGGGGATCGCATCTGCCACGCCTTTCGTGACTCCCAGCCTCACCGCTTCCCCATCGCCCACGGCGACCGCTTCTCCCACCCCCACGGATACCCCTATTCCCACCTCTACTCTCACCCCCACACCCGAGCCGGTGGTGCTGGCGGGTGCGGGCGATATCTCCATTTGCGGGCAGGATGGCGATGATCGCACGGCACAACTGCTGGCAGACCTGCCCGGCGAGATTTTTACCGCAGGCGATAACTCCAACGAGCAGGGCAAGCCCGTCCAGTACCGTCAGTGCTTCGACGCTTCCTGGGGCAGGCTGATGCCCCGCCTGCACCCTGCTCCGGGCAATCACGATTACGGTACCGATGAGGGTTTCCCCTACTTTGCTTACTTTGGCGAGCGCGCCGGTCCGGCGGGTAGAGGCTACTACAGTTACGAACTGGGCGCCTGGCACATTCTGGCGCTGAACAGCAATTGCGAGTACGTGGGCGGGTGCGGGGTCGATTCGCCGCAGGAGCGCTGGCTGAGGGAAGATTTACTCTCCCACCCCAACCGCTGTACGCTGGCGTACTGGCATCATCCGCGCTGGTCTTCCGGCTTGCACGGGAGCGATGCCCGCACTGCCGCTTTGTGGCGCGCCCTGTACGATTTTGGCGCCGAGGTGGTGATCAGCGGGCACGACCATCACTACGAGCGCTTTGCCCCGCAAACCCCCGACGGCGAGCGTGATGACCGCCGCGGCATCCGTCAGTTTATTGCCGGAACTGGCGGGGCGAGCCTGCGGGGATATGAGGAGATCCTGCCTCTGAGCGAGGTTCGTTTCAACGATACCTTTGGGGTGCTGGTGTTCACCCTGTACCCCGACCGTTACGAGTGGCAGTTCCTCTCGGTGGACGATGCCCGTGTGATCGACTCCGGCTCGGAGGTGTGTCACCCCTGAAAAAAACAACTCCCGCAGGAATTCCTGCGGGAGGATGCCCGTTTGCGGTTCGGATTAGTGCCGTTTGGAGCGGGCGCGGCGGGCGGCGGCGCGTTTGCGTCCTTCGGCTTCCGTGCCGATCCAGATGCCGTAGTGCGGCAGGATGACGCGGTGCACCAGTAAAATCAGCCCGGCAACGGCAAAGGCGATCAGGAAGACGACCACTGCCCCGCTGAGGTCGTTCATCAGCGTGGGGTTGATCAGCATCACGCCTGCCAGCGCCAGCATCAGCGTGCCGCCGATGAGTTTGAGGATGCGCCCTTCCTTCTCTTCCAGTCGGCTGGCTTTGAGGGTGAACACCGCCGCGAAGAAGATGCCCAGTTCATCCAGTTGATAGATGATCATGTACACCAGCAGGAGCAGGATGAAGGTCAGCGCTCCGACCTTCTGAGCGGTGAGCAGGTTCGTCCACAGCACCGGGAAGCCCGCCGTGCAGGAGAACTCCACCAGCGAGACGCCTGCCGCCAGCACCACCGTGCCGCCCACCATCGCCCAGAAGTTATCGCCCGCATCCAGCACGCGGCGGATGCCGCGGGCAATGCCGGGTTTTTTCTCATCGGCAATGGTGAAGGAAATGCCCTCTTTGTACCAGAAGTAATCCTTGATGTTCACCGCGCCGAAGAAGATCGCCACCAGTGCGACGATCACCTGCACCCAGCCCACAAAGGAGATGATGTTGAACACGGTAAACAGCCCGGCGATGAACAGGGCATAAATTCCCGCCGTCACGGTCAGGAACACCAGACCGATGATGAGGATCTTCTTGCGCGAGCCGGTGCGCAGGGTGAGAGCCAGCAGCATGGTCAGCACCCACACCGAGCAGGGATTGAAGCCGTCCACGAAGGAAATCAGCAGGGTGCTCACCAGCAGGGACTGCGATTTCAAATCCACCTGCCCGATGAGGGGAAGGTTGATGACAGAGGTGGGATTGTTTGGATCAATGATCGGTCGGGGAGCGGGTTTTTCGGTGGAGGGGTTTTCCACCGGGGTCAAGATCCCCTCGGCGGCGTCTTTACAGCCGGTTTGCAGGCAGGATTTGACGGCGGCTTCTACCTCTGCCCCGATTTGTTCGTTGTAGCCCACCCAGTAGCGGTCGCCAATAAAGGTGGTGGGAACGCCCGCTCCCTGAATCTGGTAGGCGTCGATCATCTTCTGGAATTTTTTCAGGTTGTCGTCGTCGTGCCAGACTTCGAAACGGCGCACTTCCAGATCGGGGTAGCGCTTCTCCAGTTCTTCCAGGAAAGGCTTCATCTTTGCGCAGTGTGGACAGCCATCACCCCAGAAAAAGTACAGGATGACCTTTTGTCCCTGGGCTTGCACGGGTTGCGAGAACAACAACACAGCCCCCAGCAGGAATAACAATATCAGCGGTAACCAGCGACGGATCTTGTGCATAGAATCCTTTTCCTCCGATAGGCTGAATTAAACCATAAAACATCTGGTTCCGATGAAAAAGATTAAAAAACTTTCAGAATTGCTGAGTGAAGGGCATTTTTTTTAAATTTTTTCGTCCCTTTACCAGCGCAAATTGTTAAGGATTTGTAAAGAATTTCATCAACAGGTAACATTTTCATCTGGTATAAACAATATGGGAGTGTTCGGGTTCATCAGGAGCGACCCCAAAGTGTGTTCGTAGAAAGGAGCGAAAAAAGTGACCCAGCCCACCTGGCACGGTTTACTTTTCAACGCGGCACTGCTTCTGGGGATGAGCGTCCTGTATGATTTGATTCTACTGCAGGGGCAGGGGTTCTCACGCCTGCGGCAGGTGTTTTCCGGATTTGTCCTTGGGGCAATCGGCGTTGCCATTATCCTTACCGCCTTTCCCCTGATTGATGGGGTCATCTTCGATACCCGCTCCGTCCTGCTCAGCGTGAGCGGGTTGTTTTTCGGCTTTCTGCCTACCCTGCTGGCGGCGGTGATCACGGCGGCATACCGTCTCCATCTGGGCGGGGGCGGCGCGCTGACGGGAGTGCTTGTCATCTTTACTTCCGCGTTGATCGGTTTGCTGTGGCGCTACCTGCGCCGCCGTGCGCTGGAGCGCATCCCGTGGTGGGAACTGTACCTGTTTGGCTGGGTGGTGCATCTCAACATGCTGGTTTGGATGTACTCCCTGCCGGGCGGGCTGGCGCGTCCGGTTCTGGCAGAAATCTCCCTGCCGGTGCTGGCGATCTACCCACTGGCTACCCTGCTGGTCGGCAAGATTCTCTCGATGAACTTTCAGCGTCAGCGCGCCAGCCGGGAGCGCGAACGACTGCTGGCGGTGCTGGAAAGCAGCCTCAACGAAATTTACCTCTTCCACCCCGAGACCTTACGCTTCGAGTACGTCAACGCCGCCGCCCTGCGCAATCTGGGGTATTCCCTCGAACAACTGCGCACCATGACGCCCGTGGATCTCAAACCCGAGTTCACCTTGGCGACCTTTCGGGAGAAGATATCCCCCCTGCTGAAGGGGCAGATGCCCGGACTGGTGTTTGAAACCCGCCACCGCCGCGCCGATGGATCCACCTACCCGGTTGAAGTGCATCTGCAACTGGTGCAGGTGGGTAGCGAGCGCGTTTTTCTGGCGGTGATTCAGGACATCACCGAGCGTTTGCGCAGTGTTCTGCGCTATCGTGCCCTGTTCGAGAACGCTTATGACGCCGTGCTGATCCTCGAGGGGGAGCGCTTTATCGAGTGCAACCCCCGCGCGGTGGAGTTGTTCGGCATCCCCCGCGAGGAATTACTGGGCAAAACCCCGTTCGATATTTCCCCGCCTTTGCAGCCAGACGGCATGTCTTCGGACGTCAAAGCCCGAGAACTGCTTCATCTGGCGCTGATGGGTGGAGGACAGTTGTTCGAATGGGTGCATCTGCGCAGGGACGGCACGCCCTTTTACGCGGAGGTCAGTTTGAGTCCGCTCAATCTGGAAGGGCAGACCTTTGTGCAAGCCATTGTGCGCGATATCACCATGCGCAAGCAGATGGAAAAGTCGGAGCGCGAAGCCCGACTGCTGGCAGAGACCCTGCGGGAAACGGCTCTTTCGCTCACCAGCACGCTGGAACTGGATGAACTGCTGGATCGCATTCTGGAAAATCTGGAGAAGGTGGTGTCTGCCACTGCCTGCAATGTGATGCTGGTTGAAGATGGACTGGTGCGGGTGGTGCGCACCCGCGGCTATCGTGAGCGGGGGTATATGTCCACCGAGGGGATCACCTTCAGCCTGAGCGGTACGCAAAACCTGCGCACCATTGCCGAAACGGGTAGAGCGCTGATCATCCCCCGCGTGGAGGAGTACCCTTACTGGGTGCGGGTACCCGGCACCGAGTGGATGCACTCCTATGCGGGCGCTCCCATCCTCGTCAAGGGCGAATTGGTGGGCTTCCTCAATCTGGATGGAGACCGTCCTGACCAGTTCAGCGAGGAGGATGGCGAGCGGTTGCAGTTGTTTGCCGATCAGGCGGCGATTGCCATTGCCAATGCCCAACTGTACCGTCAGGCTCAGCGTCTGCTCCGCCGTCTGGAAGCCCTCAACCACATTTCCAACGTCCTGCGCCCGGCGCAGACGCTGGATGAACTGCTCAACCTGCTGTTGACCGAAACCCTGCATCTACTGGAAACGCAGGACGGCGCCATCTGGATGTACGACAATGCCCGGGATGAACTGCGCATTGCCATTGCCGCTGGCTGGCAAACCCGCCTGCGTTCCGTCGCGCTCAAACCGGGGGAGAGCATCGCCGGAAATGTGTATCTGCGGCGGGAGGTGTACCTGACGCATGACCTTCTGGAAGATCCGCTCAATGCCCCTGTAATCCGCCGTCTGGTGCCCGAGCGCACCGGCGGGGTTTTTGTGCCGGTGCAGTCGGGTGCGCAGATGCTGGGGGTGTTTTCCATCACGCTTCCGGCGGGAAAATCCGTCCAGCCCGATGATGTCAGCATGCTCGCCGCGCTGGGTGAATTGGGCGGCGCCGCGATTCAGCGCATGCGCCTGCATGAAGAGATGCGTCTGCACATCCAGCGGCTGGAGATGCTGCACCGGGTGGATACCGAGGTGCTCAAAAACGCCAACCTGAACGACACCCTGCGCATGGCGCTGGAGTTGATTCGCGAGACTTTACAGGTCGATTCTGCCGTCATCCGTCTGTACAATCCGGATACCCGGCTGCTGGAACTGGCGGCTTCGTTCGGCATGGGGGTGGTGGAGCCCGTCATTCAGCCGGGGCAATTTCTGGCGGGTAAAGCCGCTCAGGAGCGGCGCGCGGTGCGCTTCTGGCGCGGCGACCCGAATATCACCCCCGAATGGGAGGAACTGGTGCGCCGCGAAGGGCTGGAAACGGCTTTTGCCCTGCCCCTGATTGCGCACGGCGAACTGGTGGGTACGCTGGGCGTTGCCATGCGGAGTGTGTTTCATCCCAACCGTGAATGGGAGGATTTTCTGGATACGGTTGCCGGTCAGTTGGCGCTGGCAATTCAGAGTCACCATCTGGTGGAGCAACTGCGCCGCTCCAATCAGGAACTCCTGCTGGCGTACGATACCACCATCGAGGGCTGGTCGCGCGCCATGGACCTGCGGGACCGGGAGACCGAAGGGCACACCCAGCGCGTCACCCAACTGACCCTGAAACTGGCGCAGCGCATGGGCATCACCGGCGAAGCCCTGACGCACCTGCGCCGCGGCGCGCTTCTGCACGACATCGGCAAGATGGGCGTACCCGATGCCATCCTGCACAAACCCGGTCCGCTCACCGATGAGGAATGGCAGGTGATGCGTCAGCATCCGGTCTATGCCATTGACATGCTCTCGTCCATCGAGTACCTCAAGCCGGCGCTGGAAATTCCCGGCTTCCACCACGAAAAATGGGATGGAAGCGGCTACCCCTATGGTTTGAAAGGGGAAGCCATTCCCATGGGGGCGCGCATCTTTGCCATTGTGGACGTGTACGACGCCCTGACCTCCGACCGCCCTTACCGCAAGGCATGGACGCGCGAGAAAACGCTGGAGTACATCCGCGAGCAGGCGGGCAAGCACTTCGATCCCCGGGTGGTAGAGGCTTTCCTGAAGATGATGGAAGAAGAAAATTTGTAGGCAAGATTCTCGCAAAAAAAACGCCCTCCCGCACCGGTTGGTTTCTGCGGGAGGGCGGTTTCGTTCAGGGGGGACGCTTACGGCAGAGGAATCTGCTCCAGTTGATTCACCAGTTCCGCAATCACGTCAAACCCGCCCTGCCAGAACGCCGCCTGGCGGATATCCACCCCGGCGTTGCGCAGGATGCGCTCCGGCGACTGTGAACCGCCAGCCGCCAGAATCTGCTTCAGGCGCGGCTTGAAGGACTCGCCTTCCTGTTTGAACTGCCGGTACAGGGAAAGCACCAGCAACTGCCCAAAGGCGTAGGCGTACACGTAGAAGGGCGTGCCGTAAATGTGCGGGATGGACACCCACTCCCAGCGGAACTCATCGCTCACCTCAACGGCATCGCCGAACTGGTCTTTCAGGTTGCGCAGGTAGGCTTCTGCCATCTCATCCGGCGAGGCGTTCTGACGCACCATTTCATGGGCTTCCTTTTCGAACAGGGCAAAGAAGGCTTGCCGCTGGATGGTGGCGTAGGAATCGTCCACCTGGCGGAAGAGCAGATCGCGGCGCACGGCTTCGTCGCTTTCCTCGGCAAGCAGACGGTCCACCAGCATCATCTCGCCAAAGGTGGAGGCGGTCTCTGCCAGCGGCAGGGAGGCGTGGAAGGTGAAGATGGAATGATCCTGCGCCATCATGCTGTGGATGGCGTGACCCAGTTCGTGCGCCATAGTGGCGACGTCGTCGGCGCGCCCCTGGTAGTTGAGCAGAACCCACGGCGTCAGGCGCGGGCTGACCGACCAGCAGAAAGCGCCACTGCGTTTGCCCTTGCGCACCTCGCTGTCCAGATGCTGGTGATCGAACACCCGCTGAGCCAGTTCGGCAAACTGCGGGTCGAACTGGCGGAAGGAATCCAGCACCAGCCATGCCGCCTGATCGAAGGGGTAGATCTTATCAGCGCGAGCCACCGGCGCGTAGATGTCGTAGCGGCGCAGTTTTTCCATGCCCAGCCAGCGCGCCTTCAGGCGGAAGTAGCGCTGGAACACCGAAGTGTTCTGACGGCACACGTCCAGCAGGGTGTCCACCACCTCATCGGGGATGTCGTTGGCAAGGTTGCGCACGGCGATGGGGCTTTTGTAGCCACGCAGGGTGATGTTCTCGTTGAACCAGTCGCGCACCAGATTTTGATACATCTGAGCCAGAAAAGCGCCATCGTTGCCGTACACGCGGTACAGTTCCTGATAGGCGCGCGCCCGCAGGTCGGGGTCGGCGCCGCGCACGTACACCATCAGTTCGCCGCGGGTCAGTTCCTTCACCTCGCCGTCCACTTCCAGTTTGAAGGTGTAGCGGTTGGTGTAGGTCTCGTACAGGCGTTCGATGGCGCTGGCGCCGGTGACGTTCTTCAGGTTGATGATCTTCTCCTCGGCTTCGCTGAGGGTGTAGGGCTTGAGATGACGCATCTCTTCCAGCCAGTAGGTGTAATCGCCAGCCGATTGCATCAGGCGGGCGGCGTTCTCGTCGTCCAACCCTTTCCACCACAGGGTGAAGAAGAGGGTGCGGTTTTGCAGTTCTGCCAGGAACTGCTCCGCCCGTCCCACCAGCGTGAGCGCGTTCTGATCCTGCGTGTTGGCGCTGAAGGACAGTCCGGCGTAGCCGTACAGCCGGTATGCCGCTTCGGTGATGCGCTCCAGTTTGCCGATCAGGTCAAGGAAGGTCTCCGCGGAAATCTCCGGGGTGAGCAGAGGGCGCAGGGTTTCAAATTCCTGCGTTTGGGCTTCCAGTTGCTGGAAGAGGGCTTCGATTTCTTCTGGCGTGCCCTGCGAGAGGTCGCTCAGGCGCCAGGCAGATTGGGTATAGGGTAGGGTTGTCATGGGGTTCACCTCGATGAAAATGAAAATCGTCCGGATGATGGATGGGCTGAGCGCATCAGAACGCCGGGCGCTGGCGCGGGGCTTTGCGGGCGTGGAAGCGGTTTCCCTCGATGGGGTCGAGGATGAAGGTGGGTGGGTTGCCGCGCGCCCATGGAGCCAGCCCGTTCTTTCTCAACCAGCGTCCCACCGCCGGGCTGACCAGCGGAGCGCTTTCCTCGCTCCAGAACTTCTCGCCGGGCAGGGGGATTTCTACTGCGCCTTCTTCGCCTTCCAGTTCCACCCAGATGCTCGTCCAGTCTTTCTGGAAGAAGGCATCACGGTCTGCCGTCTGGACGCGGAAGCCGTATCCCGCGCCGTTGCGGCTGTGAGCGCCGTTATTCCAGCCAGTGACTACCATAGTGACCTCCTTCTGTCAGCCTCCGGCAACCGGAGGAAAGATATCCAGCACATCGCTGGCTTGCAGGGGCGTATCCAGCCCCTGTGGTAGTGTGGAAACATCCTGCCCGTTGACCAGCACATGGACGTGCGCATGCAGTTCGCCGGCTTCGTTCATCCAGTGCGGGCGGAGCACAGGCACCTGCTGTACTGCCGTTTCCAGCGCCTGCCGGACGGTGCCGTGTTCGGGCAGGTGGATGAAAATTTGTTTGGTTCCCGCCAGCAGGCGGAAGGTGGCATACAGGTTGATGATCATGGCTTAAAAGAACCACACAATCAGGTAATATCCCAGCGGCGCCGCCCACAACCACGAGTCGATGCGGTCGAATACCCCGCCGTGTCCGGGCAGGAGGTGGCTGGAGTCCTTGACGCCAAAGCCGCGTTTGATCAGGCTCTCGCCCAGATCGCCCAGCGGGCTGAGGATGGCGATCACCGCGCCCAGCAGGGCGCCGTGTCCGGCGGTGAGGTAGGGGGCGCGTAAAGCCCACAGCGTCGCCAGTCCGGCTGTCAGCACAATGCCGCTGATCACCCCACCCAGATAGCCTTCCCACGTCTTCGAGGGGCTGATGTGCGGCGCCATCTTGTGTTTGCCCACCCGACTGCCCACAAAATACGCGCCGGCATCGGCAAACCAGATGGCAGGGAAGACCAGCAGAAACCACCAGAGTCCATCGGGCAACTGACGCAGGGAGACCATGTACCCGCCCAGTCCACCCAGATACACCAGCCCGCCCAGAGTGATGTTCAGATCCAGCACGGCGGTTTCGTGGTGTTGGCGGTAGGCGAATACCTGCCATCCCATGGTGAGGAAGATGAGCGCGGTCAGCGCAGGCAGGGCAAAGGCATCGCCGCCCAGATAGCGGATCAGAGGGAGTGCGGCGCATCCCCCAACCAGAATCCAGATATTGGGGTGGTAGCCGCCCTTCTGGAAGAGGTGGGCATATTCCAGCGCCGCCAGCCCCAGCACCAGCGCAATCAGCAACGCAAATGCCATCCCGCCCACCCAGATCAGGCTGATTCCAATGGGAATGAGCAGAATGGCAACCAGAATGCGTTGAGACAGTGAACTCAGGCTAGCAGGCACAGTCGGATGAATCGTCCTGAGCGGTAAGTTTTCCAAAACGGCGCTCGCGGCGGGCGTACTCGGTGAGCGCTTTGAAGTACTCCTCGCGGTCGAAGTCGGGCCAGAGGACGGGGGTGACGTACCATTCGGCGTAAGCGCTTTGCCAGATGAGGAAGTTGCTCACGCGCATCTCTCCCGACGTGCGGATGATGAGATCGGGGTCGGGCAGGTCGGCGGTGAACAGGTAGCGGCTGACCAGTTCGGGGGTGACCTCATCGGGGCTGACCCCGTCGCGCATCATGGCGCGGATGGCGCAGACGATTTCATCTCTGCCCCCGTAGTTGAACGCCACGCTCAGAATCAGGCGGTCGTTGTCGCGGGTGCGCTCCACTGCGCGCAAGACCTTCTCCTGAAGCATGGCGGGCAGACGATCGAGGTGTCCCAGATGGCGCAACTGCACCCCCTGCTGGTCGAGTTCGTCCAGTTCTCGGTCAATCACCTCTTCGAGAATGTGCAGAAGCCCCTCTACCTCTTCCTGAGGGCGTCCCCAGTTCTCTGTGGAGAAAGCGTAGATGGTCAGGTACTTGACGCCGAATTCCACGCTGGCGCGGATGATGCGGCGCAGGTTCTCGGTGCCCGCGCGGTGACCTGCCAAACGGGGTAAGCCGCGTTTTTGCGCCCAGCGACCGTTGCCGTCCATGATCATGGCAACGTGTACGGGGACTTTGGTCAGAGCGGTGGATGGGGCGGATGTGTCCATAGGTTTGTTGGAGGCTCAGACCTCCATGATCTCTTTCTCTTTTTTCTGTCCGATGGCGTCAATTTCCTGAATGAAGCGGTCGGTCAGTTTTTGCAGTTCTTCCTCGCCCTTCTTCAGGTCATCTTCGGAGATGAGTTTTTCCTTCTCGAAGTCGCGCAGGTCTTTGACCATGTCGCGGCGCACATTGCGCACGGCGACGCGGCTCTCCTCGAGGCGGGCATGCACCACTTTCACCAGTTCACGGCGGCGTTCCTCGGTGAGCGGAGGGATGTTCAGGCGGATGACCTTGCCGTCGTTGTTGGGGGTCAGCCCCAGTTCCGACGCCATGATGGCTTTTTCGATGATGCGCAGGGTGGAAGCGTCGAACGGGCGGATCAGCAGGACGCGCGGCTCAGGAACGCTGATGCTGGCTAACTGCATCAACGGGGTGGGCACGCCGTAGTACTCCACCTGCAGACGCTCCACCAGCGCAGGGCTGGCGCGTCCGGTGCGGATACCGGCAAGGTTCTCTTCCAACGCCTGAATGGCGCCTTTCATGCGGGTTTCGGCTTCTTTGAGGGTCTCTTTAATCACAGGTGCCTCCTTGACTCTCGGGGGAATCTGTTTCCTTTTACGGCTTCCTTAAGCATACCCTAAATTTGCGTTTTTTGCTATCCCACTTCTCGCATCGCCACCCGTTGACGTTCCCGCCCATGGCGGTTAAACTAATAAACGGATGATGAACACGAAAAAGGTGAAAGAAGAAAGCATTTTCGAGGCTCAGGCGGATTTGTTCAAACTGCTTTCGCACCCCGCCCGCCTGAAAATCCTCGCCCTGCTGAGAGAGAATGAAGAGTGCGTCTGCCACATGGAAGCCATGCTGGGCTACCGTCAGGCGTACCTTTCCCAGCAACTGGCGCTTTTACGGGAGTCGGGCATTCTGGAGATGCGCCGCGAGGGCTGGAATGTGTACTATCGGGTGGCGCGCCCAGAGATTTTTGCCGTTCTGGATGCGGCGCATCATGTGGGCGGTTCGCTGAACGATTTCATCCTCTGGGAGGAGAAGAAGAAATCTTGTGAGTGCCCCAAATGCTGTCGCTCCCGCGGCGAAACCCCCGCAGGAGAGGATCATCCGCCCGTCCTGACGGAGTAAGCCTGCTGACGGACAGGGTTGTGGCGCCGCTCTCGCGCGAGAGCGGTTTTTCATTTAATAGCGTTTTTCTGCGAGGCGACTCTGCGCGTTTGGCAGCGCTCCCCGCCCCGACATGGTATAATCAGACGGTTTGGAGAACGTTTAGAGGATTGGCTTATGACAACTGGCACCATTCAATCGGTGGATATTGACGAACAAATGCGCACGGCTTACCTCGATTACGCCATGAGCGTGATCGTGGCGCGTGCTTTACCCGATGCCCGCGATGGGCTGAAACCTGTCCATCGGCGCATCCTGTACGCCATGGAGGACATGGGCATCCGCTCCAACTCGGCGTACAAGAAATCCGCCAGAATCGTCGGTGAGGTGCTGGGTAAATACCACCCGCACGGCGATATGGCGGTGTACGACGCCATGGCGCGCATGGCGCAGGACTTCAGCATGCGCTACCCCCTCATCGACGGGCAGGGCAACTTCGGTTCGATTGACGGCGACGCCCCCGCGGCGATGCGCTACACCGAAGCCCGCCTGAACCCCATGGCGGAGGAACTGCTCGCCGACATTGATAAGGACACGGTCGATTTCGCGGATAACTTCGACGGCACGCTCAAAGAGCCAGTGGTCCTGCCCGCCCGCCTGCCCAACCTCCTGCTGAACGGCTCCTCGGGCATCGCCGTGGGCATGGCAACCAGCATCCCCCCGCACAACCTGCGGGAGGTGGCTCAGGCGGTGGATTACCTCATCGAAAACTACGACCAGATTGACGAAATTACCGCAGAAGATTTGATGCGCATCATCCCTGGTCCCGATTTTCCCACGGGCGGCATCATTGTCGGGCGGGAGGGCATCCTGCACGGCTACAGCACTGGTCGCAGTCGTCTGACCGTGCGCGGCGTTGCCCGCATCGAGGAGCAAAAAGGCGGGCGCTACAACATCATCATCACCGAGATTCCCTATCAGGTCAACAAAGCCAGTTTGATCGAGCGCATTGCCGAACTGGTGCGCGAGGGCAAACTGGATGAGATTGCCGACCTGCGCGACGAGTCCGACCGCCACGGCATGAGCATCGTCATTGAACTCCGCCGCGGTGCACAGCCCCGTCAGGTGCTCAACCAGTTGTACAAGTACACCCCCCTGCAGTCCACCTTCAGCGTGAACATGCTGGCGCTGGTGGAGAATGAACCGCGCCTTCTGCCCCTCAAACGTGCCCTGCAGGTCTTCATCCACCACCGTCAGGAAGTCATCACCCGCCGCACGCGCTTTGAACTGGACAAAGCCCGCGCCCGCGCCCACATTTTGGAGGGCTTGCTGATTGCGCTGGCGAATCTCGATGCGGTGATCGCCACCATCCGCCAGTCGCCCGATGCCGATACTGCCCGTCAGCGCCTCATCGAGCGCTTCAAACTGACGGAGGTGCAGGCGCAAGCCATTCTGGATATGCAGTTGCGCCGTCTCGCCGCTCTGGAGCGTCAGAAAATCGAAGAGGAGTATCGGCAAATTCAGGAGCGCATTGCCTATCTGGAAGATTTGCTGGCAAATCCGCGCAAGATCCTTTCCCTCATTCAGACCGACATGAAGGAACTGGCGGAGAAGTACGGCGACAACCGCCGCACACGCATCGCCGCCGAAGCCCGCGAGGATTTCAGCGAGGAAGACTTGGTTGCCGATGAAGCCGTGCTGGTTACCCTGACCGCGCGCGGCTACATCAAGCGGGTCAGCGCCAGCGCCTACCGCACCCAAAACCGCGGCGGCAAGGGCGTCATCGGGCAGGAAGTCAAAGAGGAAGACGAGATCACCACCATTCTGGGAGCGCGCACGCTGGACACCCTGCTGTTCTTCACCGACCGCGGCAAGGTGTATGCGCAGAAAGCCCATCAGATTCCCGAGGCAAGCCGCACCGATAAGGGCATTCCCGCCATCAATGTGCTGGCGCTGGAAGCGGGAGAGCGCATCACGGCGGCGGTGGCGGTGCGCAGTTTTGCCGATGCGCGTTACTGCCTGATGGCGACGCTGAACGGCAAGGTCAAGCGGGTGGATCTGCGCGAATTTGAGAGCGTGCGTCCCTCGGGATTGATCGCCATCTCGCTGGAAAACGGCGATCAACTGGGCTGGGTGCGCCTGACGGACGGCTCCAGCCATGTCCTGCTGGTCACCGAGCAGGGCTACACGGTGCGCTTTGCCGAGAGCGAGGTGCGTCCCATGGGACGGCAGGCGTCGGGCGTCACGGGCATCTCCCTGCGCGAGGGCGACCGCGTGGCATCCATGGACATCGTCGAGGAAGGCGGTGGGCTGCTGCTGATCACCACCAGAGGCTGGGGCAAGCGCGTGCGCCTGGACGAGTTTATGCTCAAAGGGCGCGCCATCGGGGGCGTGATGACGCTGGATCACAAATCCATTGCCAAGACGGGGAAACTGGCGGTGGCGCGGGTGGTGCAGGAAAACGACGAAGTTGCCCTGTTCAGCGCCTCGGGGGTTGCCCTGCGGGTCAAGGTCAGTTCCATCCCGTTCAAAGGGCGGGTGGCGCAGGGCGTCAGCGTCATGCATCTGGACGAAGGCGACAGCGTGGCATCCATTGCGCGCCTTCCGCGGGAAGAAGCGTAATTCAGCGCTCCAATGCGCATGCGCGGGCGAAAGGCAGGGATTCCTTTCGCCCGCTTTTTTTGTACAATAAGAGAAAACGTCAAGGAGTGAACCATGGAACTCTCAATTGTTTCGATTGAAAAACCCGAAGCCGTGAACTTCATTTTGGGACAGTCGCATTTCATCAAGACCGTTGAAGACCTGCACGAAGCGCTGGTCTCGGCGGTGCCTGGCATTCGATTCGGGCTGGCGTTTTGCGAAGCCTCGGGCAAATGCCTGATCCGCTGGAGCGGGACGGACGAAGCCATGATCGAACTGGCAAAGAAAAACGCCATGGCAATCGGCGCTGGACACAGTTTCATCCTCTTTCTGGGGGAAGGCTATTATCCCATCAACGTGTTGAAGACGGTGCAGGCGGTTCCCGAAGTCTGCCGCATCTTCTGCGCCACTGCCAATCCCACGCAGGTCATCGTGGTGGAGAACGGCGAGGGACGCGGCATCCTCGGCGTGATTGACGGCGCCAAACCCAAAGGCATCGAGGGAGAGGAAGACATCCAGTGGCGCAAGGACTTCCTGCGTAAAATCGGCTACAAACTGAGTTGATAAGCGCTTGTAAACTGCACAGCCCCGCGGGTGGGAAGTTTGTCTCACCCGCTTTTTTCATCCCCCCATACAATCAGGATGAAAAAGGGCAGATTAACGATGACACGATTAAAGATTTTGGGATGTTTTCTGGCGGTGCTGATCCTGCTTGCCTTTCCGACTGTGGGCGGAGTACAGGCGCAGGGTCTGCAGCCGCATACCCCCGACCTGCCCCCGCAAACGCCGCAGGAAGTCCCTTCGGGTGAGCCTGTCCTGCAAACCACTGCCCTGACGGCGCTGAACCTGCCGCCGCTCAAAGCCGTGCTCATCGTCGGTCCCATCGACGGCGATAACGGTGACTGGACCCGACAGGAGATTGCCAACATGGAACTCGCCGCGCAGGAACTGGAGAAGCACGGCGTCACCGTGTATCGGTTCTACACACCCAACAACAACTGGGATCAGATCAAAAGCGCCGCCAACGGCGCGCACTTCCTGTTTTACCGTGGGCACGGCATTTACTGGTCGGATATGCCCTATCCCACCGTGGGCGGGTTTGGCTTGAAAGACCGCTTCTACTCCAGCGCCGACATTCAGCGCGACCTCAAACTGGCGAAGAACGCCATCGTCATGCTGTATGCCTGCTTCAGCGCGGGCTCTGCCAGCAACGACACCATCCCTGTGACGCAGGCAGAGGCGCGGCGGCGGGTGGGCGAATATTCCCAGCCGTTCTTTGCGCTGGGCGCGGGTGGTTACTTTGCCAACTGGTTTGGCGATGCCTTCCAGCAGTATGTACGCTTCCTGTTTGAGGGCAAAACCCTTGGACAGGCTTATCAGTCCTTTTACGACTACGAAGCCAGCAAGACCGTGCAGACCACCCATCCCGCCTTCCCTTCCATCCCCATGTGGCTGGGATACGATGAGTGGTACAACCCCAAACCGCAGTGGAACAATGCCTTTGTGGGTGACCCCAATCAGACGCTGGAATCGCTCTTTGTGCCTGCTATGCAGGTCTCCAGTCAGACGGTGGCGGCAATGCTGGAGCCAGTCAGCCCGCCGCAGACCCTCAGCGTGCAAATTGCCGCCAACAACGGCGCCACCTTCAACTGGAGCGCCGCAGTGGTGGGAAGCAAGCCCGCCTGGTTGAACTTCACCCCCAGCGGGTCGAGCAGTCAGCCCATGCAGATCACCCTCCAGCCAGTTGGTGCCGCGGGGACGTATGAAGCCCAGATTCAGGTCTCTCCCGTGGGGATCACCCTCTTAAATGCCCCCCAGATCATTACCGTGCGGCTCATTCAGGTGAACCAGATTCATCGGGTGATGATTCCCATCGTCCTGCGCTGATGGGTGTTTCTGTCGGTCAGTTCTGAAAAAATGCGCCCCTCCACATGGATTGTCGGAGGGGCGTTTTGTTGTTTCAGAGGGGAGAGATTAATGGCGCGGTTTGAGCACGAAGCGGATGGGCGTGCCGGTGAAGGGGTACTCCTTGCGGAAGACGTTCTCCAAGAAGCGCAGATACGAAAAATGCGCCAGTTTGGGGTCGTTGCAGAAGAGCAGGAAGGTGGGCGGGTCGGAGCGTACCTGTGTGCCGTAGTAAATATGGAGCGAGCGCCCACCGCGCGAGACGGGCGCGTGGCGTTCCTGCGCTTCCTGAATCAAGCGGTTGATCACGCCCGTGTTGAGGCGCGCCAGACGTTCTTCCTGCACGCGCAGTGCCATGGGGAGCACCTGATCCACCCGCTGACCCGTCTTGGCGGAGATGAACAGGATAGGAACGTAATCCATGAAGTTCAATTCCTGACGCAGGCGGGCGGTGTATTCCGCCATGGTGCGGTTGTCCTTTTCGATTGCATCCCATTTGTTGACCAGCACCACCGTGCTCTTCCAGGCTTCGAGGATGAACCCCGCGATGTGAGTATCCTGAGCGGTGATGCCGGTGGTGGCGTCAATCATCAACAGCGCCACGTCACAGCGCTCAATGGCGCGCAGAGAGCGCAGGACGCTGTACTTTTCCACACCCGGCTCGATCTTCCCCCGGCGGCGGATGCCTGCCGTATCGATCAGCGTGATGGGGACGCCGTTGTACTCGATGCGCGTGTCCAGCGCGTCGCGGGTGGTGCCGGGAATGGGGCTGACGATGGCGCGCTCCTCGCCTACCAGCCGGTTGAGCAAACTGGATTTTCCGGCGTTGGGTTTGCCCACAATGGCGATTTTGACCGAGTCGTCTTCGCCCTCTTCTTCCACTTTGGGCAGACTGGCGATCAGGTCATCCAGCAGGTCGCCGGTGCCGGTGCCGTGCAGGGCAGAGATGGGGTACGGCTCGCCCATGCCCAGTTCGTAAAATTCGCTGGCGCCCGCGCGCAGGTTGGCGCTATCGGCTTTGTTGACCACCAGAAAGACCGGCGGGTAGGGCTTGCCGTCCACGATTTGCTGTTTGCGCCGCAGAATTTGCGCCACCTCGCGGTCGGCAGGCGTCAAGCCGCTGATGGCATCTACCAGAAAGAGGACGGCATCGGCGTCCTGAATGGCAAGTTCGGCTTGACTGCGAATTTGCTGAATAAATTCCGCCGAGCCGATGGAAAGCGGTTCGCGCCCGGCGCGGGCGGCGCTGGGGTCAATCCCGCCGGTATCCACAATGTCGAACTCCACCCCGCTCCATTCCGCCGTCGCAAACAGACGGTCGCGGGTGGTGCCGGGCGTGTCGTCCACAATTGCCAGAGGCTCGCCAGCCAGGCGGTTAAACAGGGTGCTCTTCCCGACGTTGGGTCTTCCTACCAGTGCCACAATTGATCTTGCCATGGTTGTATTTATAACATGCTAAAAGGTTCCGGGCAAGGCATTTGAAAACCTGCCGGAATTCCTCTTCCCAAATCCTTCAGGCGCTGATAGGGTAGAATGAAGCAGGGCACATTACAAATGCCGCAATCCTCAAGAATTCCGTTTCTGACGGGGATGTTTGTTACCCGCATCCCGTTTGCTTTTTCCTGGGGGTGGCGCCATGACAAATTCACGGAATGGAAAGCACACGATCAACATCAAGCAAAGGATGGGTGACCATGAAACTCTACGTCGTTTGTGATCTGGAGGGGGTGGCGGGGGTGGTTCATCACCCTCAGCAGTGTCGTTGGGATGCCGCCCGGGGCTGGTATGCTCCGTTTCTGGAACAAGCCCGCCGTCTGGCGACGCTGGAACTGAATGCGCTGGTCGAAGGGGCGCTTTCTGCGGGGGCGGAGGAAGTCGTTGCCTGGGATGGACACGGCAATTTCCCGGGCGGGTTGGATGTAGAACTGCTGCATCCCGCCTGTAAACTGATCATGGATGGGGGCGACGGCGGTCCGCTGGGGCTGGATTCATCCTTCGACGCGCTTTTGCAACTGGGACTGCATGCCATGGCGGGGACGCCCCGCGCTGTGCTGGCGCACTCCTTCTTCGGCGGCTTGCTGGAGTACACCGTGAACGGAGAGGCGGTCGGGGAAATCTGGATGAACGCCTACACTGCCGGAAAGATGGGCGTCCCGTTCATCTTCCTCAGCGGCGACCGCGCCGCGGCGCTGGAAGCCCGGCAGTTGGTGCCCGAGGTGGAGGTTGCCATCGTCAAAGAAGGGCTGTCGGAAGAGGCGGTTGGGCTGGAGCATGCCCAGCCTGCCCTTTGCCTGTCGCCGCAGGCGGCGCGGGAGACCATCCGGAAAACGGTGGCGCGGGCTTTGTGGAAGGTGGGCAAGGTGGCTCCTTTTACCCGCAAGCCGCCCTTCACCCTCCGCGCGCGCTTTTCTGAGGAACGGTTTGCCGAAGAGCGTGCCGGTCAACCCGGTGTGCGTCGGGTGGATGCCTTTACGGTAGAACTCACCGGCGCGGAGGAACCCTGGCTGTTGTTGTAAGAGGTGGAAAAAGCCGAAATGGAAACGCCGATGGATTGTTTTCCTGCCAGTATAGCCAAAAACCTCTCCAAAAGCAGGACTGCCGTGTGTCCTAACAACCGCCTGACTCTTTCGGTAGAATCCTTGTCTGAGAAAAAAGCCTGTGCTAAACTGATTTTATGACTCCCGAAGAGACCATTTACGAAGAGGCATTGACCGCGCTGAAAAGCGGCGACCTGACCCGCGCCCGCGATTTGTTCACCCGTTTGTTGCGCATGAATCAGAACAAAGCCGAGTACTGGGTGTACATGAGCGCCACGGTGGAGAGCGCCCGCGAGCGGGCGTACTGTCTGCAGGAAGCCCTCAAGCGTGATCCGCACAACGCCGAAGCCCGACGTGGATTGCAAATCCTCGGGCTTCAGCCGGTGGATGAATCGCAGGTCATCCCTCTCAAATGGCAGAAGCGCAACTGGGATGTAACCCCGCCGACGAGCGAGGCTCCTCTGCCGCCGCTGGTGACGCCGCGCGCCATCTTTGCCATCCTCGGCAGTCTGGTGGCGCTGGCGGTGATCGTGGTGCTGGTGGTGACCAGTCTCAACCGCCCGCAACGGCGTGCCATCGTCATCCCGTCCAATCTGGATTTACCGGCAACCGTTACCCCCACTCCACTCCCGACGGTTGCGGCAATGGCTTCGCCATCGCCTACCTTCGTGGGTCCCACCCCGCTGTGGATGAAACTTTCGGCAACCTACACCCCCACCCCGCTGTACGTCAACACCCCGCACCCCATCAGCGAAGCCTACCGCATCGGCATGCGCGCTTACACCCGGCAGGACTGGTCCGGTGTGGTGAACTACCTTCAGCAGGTGGTCACGGTTCAGCCCGATGCCCCCGACTTGTACTACCACATGGGCGAAGCCCTGCGGTTTCAGGGCAAGGCAGAGCAAGCCCTGACCTACTACTCCCAAGCCATCAGCGTCAGTCCGCAGTTTGCCCCTGCCTATCTTGGGCGCGCCCGCGCCCGTCTGGATCTGGACAAGGATCTGGATAAAGCCCGTCAGGATCTGGAAACCGCCATTGCCCGCGACCCACAACTGGGCGAAGCCTATCTGGTTCTGGCTCAACTGGAACTGCGCCAGAATCATCCCGAAGAAGCCCTGCAGATGCTGGCGCAGGCAGATCCTCTCCTGCCGGATTCTCCGCTGGTGGCGCTGGCGCGCGGCGAAGCCTATCTGGCGCTGGGCGAGGTGGATGCCGCGCTGGAACAGGCTCAGCGCGCCAACACGCTGGATTTGACCCTGCTCCCCGCTTACCGTCTGCTGGGTGCGGCACTGCTGGAAAAGGGCGAAGCCGGGCAAGCCGTAGAACCGCTGGAAACCTACCTGCTCTACGAGACCAACGATCTGGAAGCCTATCTGCTGGCATCGCGCGCTTACGAAGCCGCTAATCGCCTGCCCGATGCGCTTAAAGCCCTTGACCGGGCGCTGGCGCTCAACAGCCGTTCCTCCGAGATCTACATCCGCCGCGGCGAACTGTACCTGACGCAGGAAAATTACGACAAAGCCATTGACGACTTCAAAGCCGCTTACCGCCTGAAGAAAACCTACCCCGCCAGCCTGGGATGGGCAAAAGCCTTACTGCTGGGTGGCTATCCCGGCGATGCCTACATGCAGTTTGAAGCCACCAAAGGGCTGGCAGAGACAGACGCCCAGAAAGCCGAACTGTACTACTGGGAAGCGCAGTCGCTGGAGAAACTGAACGAGGTCATCGCCGCCATCAACACCTGGAACAAACTGCTGGCGCTCCCGCAGGATGCCGTCAAGCCCGAGTGGGCGGAGTATGCCCGTCAGCGTCTGCAGGTGCTGGTCACCCCCACCCGCACGCCTGTGCCCAGCGCCACCCCCACGGTGACGCGCACCTCAGCGGTTTCATCTACGCCCACCCGCACCACGGGCACCTCTGCAACGGCGACGCGCACACCCACGCTCCGCATCACGGCTACTCGCACACCCACCCCCAGCCCAACCCGATAAGCCCGTGCGTTCGGTTCCGCTTGCCTTACTGCTGAAAAAACGCCAGCGCCGCGAATGGATGCACAAAGCGCGCGGCTTTTCGCCGTTTGCTCGCTTTGCCGGCGGAGTGCTGACGCTCTTTCTACTTCTGCTGGGCGCCGGCACGGTGCTGGCGGCGCTGTGGATGTCGCAGATGACCGCCGGTTTGCCGGATGTGTCCACCCTGCCTGCTTTGCTTTCCCCCTCTGGCGATGGCGTCTTTCAGCCCACCCGGCTGTACGACCGCACCGGTCAGCACCTGCTGTACACGCTGGAAAATCCCGGACTCACCCGCCGCACCCTCAGCCTTGACCCGGCGCGCCCCGATCACATCTCCCCCGAGGTGGTGCGCACGGTCATCCCTCTGCTGGATGAGACATTTTGGAACAGCCCTGGTTTCGATGCCCGCCATCTGTTCGATCCGTACCCACGCACCATTGCCGAACGGCTTGTGCTGAACCTGCTGCTGGATCAGGAAGCCCCTGATGCGCGCCGCGCCCTGCGCATGCGCTTGCTGGCGGCGCAGGTCGTCTCGCAATACGGACGGCGGCAGGTGCTGGAATGGTACCTCAACAGCGCCCCGTTTGGACACCTGACCTATGGGATCGAGTCTGCCGCGCGGCTGTATCTGGATAAATCCGCCAGTGAACTCAACCTTGCCGAAGCGGCACTGCTGATTCCCCTGCTGAACACCCCCGCGCTGAATCCGCTGGATGCCCCTGCGGCGGCGCTGGAAAACCAGCAAGCCGCGCTGGATGCCCTGCTGGAGAAGAACGTCCTCACCCCCGAAGAACACCAGCGCGCCCGCAACACCCCCCTGCGCCTGCGCGAGAACTTCCCCGAGAGCCGTTCTGCGGCGGGAGCCTTCACCACACTGGTGCTGGATCAGGTTGCCGCACAATTGGGACGCCAGCGCCTCGAACGCGGTGGACTGCGCATCATCACCACGCTGGACTGGACGCTCCAGCAGGAATTGCAGTGCAGTGTGCAAGCCCATCTTGCCCAAATCGAAGGGCGGACGGTTCAGGCAATTCTGCCCGACGGCTCGCCCTGTCAGATGAGCCGTTTACTGCCCACCCGTCCGCCTGTGGAGCGCACCCCCGAGAACCTCACCGCCAGCGCGCTGGTGATGAACCCCCAGACGGCGCAGGTGCTGGCATTTGTGGGCGATACCACCCGCGCAGGCGAAGCCGCCTATCTTTCGGTGCATCCTGCGGGCACCCTTCTGCCGCCCTTTGCGATGGTCACCGCCTTCTCACGGGCATACAGCCCTGCCAGTCTGGTATGGGACCTGCCGCAGGACCTCACCCTGCCCAATCTGGACGGCGCCTTTCACGGTCCTATTCGTTTGCGCATAGCCGTAAGCAATGATTACGTGGGAGCGCTGTCGCGCGTCATCCAGCAGATGGGCAACGACCGTCTCTGGCAACTGGCGCAGGCGCTCGGCTTGGAAGATTTGAGCGACGTACAGGGCGCTCAGAACTGGGAAACTGCCCGCTTCAGCCTGCCGCAACTGGCGCAAGCCTATGCCCTTTTCCCGAACATGGGCATGATCTACGGCGTGCAGGAAGACAGCGCCCGCCCGCTTCAGCCCGTCACTGCACTGTATGTGGAAGACGCACAGGACAACGTGGTGCTGAATGGCACCCAGCCGCAAAGCCGCGCGCTGGTCAGCGCCCCCATTACCTATCTGATGCACCACGTATTGAGCGATGAACCCGCCCGCTGGCAGACTCTGGGCTATCCCAACCCGCTGGAGATTGGACGCCCCGCAGGCGCGAAAATCGGCAGAGCCAGCGGCGGCAGAGATTTGTGGACGGTGGGCTACACCCGCGATCATCTGGCGCTGGTGTGGATGGGAGAGACGGCGGCGCCGTCCCAGCCGCCCAGCCTGCGGGTGCAGGATGCCGCCGCCCTCTGGCACGCCATCATGCAGTACGTGAGCCGCGACCTGCCGCCGCGGGAGTGGGAAGTGCCCGCAGGAATCTCCACGGTGGATGTGTGCGATCCTTCTGGCTTACTCCCCACGCCTGCCTGCCCGCAGATCGTTACGGAAGTCTTCCTGACAGGGAACGAGCCGATTGCCTACGACAACCTCTATCAGGTGGTGCAGATCAACCGCGAAACGGGCAGACGGGCAACCGTCTTCACCCCACCTGCACTGGTGGATGAGAAGGTGTACCTGAACCTGCCCCCTGAAGCGCTGGAATGGGCGCAGTCGCAGGGCATCGAGATCCCGCCTGAAAAGTACGACGCCATTCAGATGCCGCTCATGCCCGCCGATGCGCAGATCGTGGAGCCGTCGCCGTTTGCCATGGTGCACGGCGAGGTGATCCTTCGCGGGACGGCGGGCGGAGAGGGCTTCACCTTTTATCAGGTACAGGCGGGCGAGGGATTGAACCCGCAGTCGTGGATTGAGATTGCCCGCAGTGACCAGCCCGTCGAGAACGGGTTGCTGGGCAGGTGGAATACGGCAGGACTGGAAGGCTTGTACGCACTGCGCTTACAGGTGGTGCGCGCCGATCAAAGCGTGGACACCGCCATCATTCAGGTGACGGTGGATAATACCGCTCCCTTTGCGCGGGTGATTTCCCCGCTTCCTGAACAGACCCTGACCCTTAAACCCCGCCAGAGCATCACCCTGCGCGCCGAGGCAGAGGATACCAGCGGGATTGTGCGGGTGGAGTGGTGGCTGGATGGTCAGAAGATCGGCGAAAATCTTGTGGCGCCCTTCTCCTGGTTCTGGCAGGCAACCGAGGGTCAGCACACCCTGTTCGTGCGCGCTTTCGATGCGGCGGGCAACGTCGGCGAGTCACCGCGCATCACCTTCCGCATTTCCCGTTGAGGTTCATTCGGGCACTTCGCGCACGATGGTGCATCCGTAGGACGGGATGTGCTGGATGGCAGGCTCTTCTCCCTTCAGGATGGCATCCAGCGCTTCGAGCGCGTAAAAGCGGGTGGGAACGCGCTGACGGAACGAGGTATCGTCCAGTGCGCCGTGATAACGCAGGATTCCGCTGGCGTCCACCACGAAGCAGTGCGGTGTGGTCACGGCTTCGTACAAATCCGCCACCCGATGCCGTTCATCGATCAGCACCAGCGGTAAGCCGCGGGACTGCGCCACCTCGCGGATGAGTTCGGGCGTCTCATTGACGTTCGAGGCAATCGAAACCCATATTGCCGAATCGCGAAATACCTGCCAGCGCTCCACCAGCATGCGATCCGCCTGTTCTGCCCACGGACATTCGGCAGACCAGAAGTTGATCAGCACGGGCTTGCCGCGCAGGGCAGAGAGGCTCACGGCTTCATCTGTCACTGCAGGCAGGGTGAAATCGGGTGCGGGCTGTTGCAGTTGAATCGGCATGGTTTTATCCTCCGAGAGATTTTTTCATCAGCATATCCGATTTAAGAGGCGTTGTCCACCTGCTGTAAATCGGCGCGTGTCATGACTTCATGGATGAACGCCACCGTTTCGTCCAGTTCGTCCGCTTCAGGTGCGCCCTGAGGGTTCATGCGCCCGTCCCAGGCGCGTTGAATCAACCCATGCCAGCGCGGTTCAAGCGTCTTCAGCGCCCACTGCATGGCGTGCGGTTTGGAAGCCACCTCTCCATGCGTCAGCGTGTAGAGGATGCGGCACAGCGAAAGCACCACGTAGGATTGGTACCCGCGCGTGTTCATTTTTTGAGGGTTCTCCACCAGCCCCTGCGCCCACACAGTAAGCACCGTGCGCATGGCGCGTTTCAGGTCATCGGGAGCAGGCGGCGTGTACAGCGTGCGCGGATCGGGACCGTACAGCCTGATCCCGCGGTGATAGAGAATGTGGCGGTGTATCGTCCACCAGCCTTCGTCGTGGTCGGCGATTTTCAGGCGCTCTTCCCTGCCGCGCTCCAGATTGGGATGGAAGCGCTGTTTCGGGTCAAACCGTTGCAGGAAATGGATGGGCAGGTACGAGCCTTCCAGTTCCACCGCCCACGGCGTAGGGAAAGAAGCCAGGCGCTCATGCAGGGCAAACAGCGCACGAAAGGTGTTCTCGTCCACAGGTTCGGAGGTGATTGCCAGAAAGTCCACATCGCTGGCGGCATCGAATCCACCATTGGCGAGTGAGCCTTCCAGATACATTCCTATCAGGCGCTCTTTCAGAATATCCTGCATGCCTGCGAGCAGTTCGCGCAGGAGCAGGGCGATGTCTGGATGATCCTCGAGTACGGCGGGCAGAGGGCTGGTCATAGGCTGAGATGAAGCATCCTTTCTGAGGCAGGCAATGGTGTGCTTTCCTGCGAAGGGGGATTATACCCGCTCTTGCGGTTCACTCAAAAGAGGATTCTTCATCCAGCATTTTCAGAAACAGCGGTATCAGACGGGGGTCGAAGTGCCTGCCTGCCTGCTCGATGAGGTACTGCCGCACCTGTTCGGGCTTCCAGGCGGTGCGGTACGGGCGGTCGAAACTGAGCGCATCCCATACATCCACCACGGCAAACACCCGCGCCGCCAGGGGGATCTCCTCACCCTTTAAGCCGTAGGGGTAGCCTGTGCCGTCCCATTTTTCGTGGTGGTACTGCGGGATGACCATTGCGGGGCGCAGATACTCGATGGCAGAGAGCATCCGCGCGGCGTGTTCGGGGTGCCTGCGCATGATCTCCCATTCCTCATCGGTCAAATGACCTTCTTTGAGGAGGATGCTGTCGGGGATTGCCATCTTCCCGATATCGTGCAGGATGGCGCCGATGCGGATGCGCTCCAGTTCTTCTTCGGGAATGCCCGCCCGACGGGCAAGGCGCACCGTCCACTCCGCCACGCGTCGGCTGTGCCCTTCGGTTTCCTTGTCGCGCCGCTCCAGCGCAATGGAAAAGCCCTGAATGGTGGCTTCGTAGGCGCGGCGCAGGTCCTCATTGGAGCGCTGTAAATTCTCCAGCAGGTCGGCATTGTAGATGGCAATGGCGGCTTGCCCTGCCAGCGTATCCAGATAGTCCATCCAGTCGCGCTCCAGCGTCAGCGGCTGGCGCTGGAAGACTTCCAGCACGCCTTTGACCTCGCCTTTGGCGATCAGCGGCAAGCCGATGAAACTGACAAAGCCTTCTTTTCTCATTCCCGGCATGACCAGATTTTTCATCAGTTCCTCAGGTACGTTGTTCAGCACGATTTTCTGGCGGGTTTGGGTAATGCGTCCGGCGTAACTTTCGCCAAAGGCGAGGCGGAACTTCTCCGGTTCGGCGTACAGGAACCCATCTCCGGCGATACCGGTCAGGGCTTGTTCCTGCCCGTTATAGCGCAGGACTACCGCCGCATCCACTTTCAGGTGGGTCATCAACTGGGAGATCAGAATTTGCAGGGTGAACTTGAGTTCGGCATTGGCGGTGATGGACGAGTCGATCAACTGCAGGGACGCCAGACGCTGAATCTGCTGATCCAGACGCAGTTCTGCCTGCTTGCGCTCGGTGATGTCCAGCAGATACCAGGCGAACTGACGCACACTTCCATCTGACTCGTAACTGACCGTGTTGAAATCGTACACCCAGCGGACACTGCCATCGGCACAGCGCACCCGGTATTCGCGCTCAAAGGTGGAAGATTTTGCCGTCAAATGCGCCTGAGTTTGCTCGATGATGCGCTCGCGGTCGTGAGGGTGGATCAGCACCTCGTAGAAGTCCCGCAGGGTGGCGAAGCGAGAGGGCGTGTAGCCGAAGCGGGAGACGTTGGGCGAGACGTACTCCACCGGATGATTGCCTCCCGTGCGGGCGCGGAACACCACCACCGGACCCTGAATGAACATCTGGTAACTGCGCCGCAGGGCTTCCTCGAACGACAGGCGCTCGGTGATGTCGCGCGCCACGATGCGGTAGCCGTGCACCTGCCCATTGCCCAGCGCCGCAACGATCACTTCGCCGGGGAAGGTTGTGCCGTCCTTTTTCAGAAAGCGCAGGACCAGCGGACGGGACACCTGACCGGCGTTCAGGGAACGACACAAACTCTGGAAAGCCGGCACCTCGGGAAGGGGGATCATCGAGGCAAATTCCACATTTTGCAGATCGCCGTGATCGGCAAAAGCGGTCATGGTCAGGGCGGCGCGGTTGGCGTAGGTCAGTTTTCCATCGGCGTCGGTCTCGAACACCATATCGGGCAGGAGATCTGCCAGATGGCGGTAGCGGGCTTCGCTCTCCGCCAGCGCCTGCTGACGGCTCACGATGGTGTGGTGCATCCGCTGGATGCTGGATGCCAGTTCGGCGATTTCCCGGGAAGAGGTGGCGATGGTGGAGAAGGAAATTCCATCGCTGTAATTGCCGGCGGTCAGTTGTTTGACCCGGTCGTTGAGAATCTCCAGCGGGCGCACCACCACTCGATTCAGGCGTTTTTCGATCTGCCCAACCAGCAGGGATGCCAGCAGAGGCACCAGCAAAATGGTTGCAAGGGTGCCGGCAACATACCAGCCCATCCCGATCAGGACGGCGCGCTCGATCACCAGCGTCCAGCCGGTGGCGGGGAGGTCCACCCGCGAGATCAGCCGCAGAGGTTGTGAGGAACCGCTGATCCAGTTCAGGTCCTGAACGCGGGTGGGCGGTTGAATGAGGGCGGTGTCCAGCGCATTTCCTCCATCGAAGAGAGGGGTGCTCTGTTCGTAAACCATCCAGCGGGTGTAGCGTTCTTCCAGCAGAAAATGTTGCTGGATGATCTCTTTGAGGTCGTTCACCCGGATCTCGGCGATCAGGTAGCGGTTGGAGGGGAGGGGGATCACCCCCACCAGCACCTGAAACCCGGAGAAAGGCGAGGCTTGCGGCGCGAAGAAGCGCGGCGACATCTCCGGGGAGAGTTGGGAAGCATAAGGCTGGTTGCTGAAATTCCAGCGCAACAGCGTTTCTTCAAAGGGCGCCAGCGCGAGCACCTGCCCCTGATGGTCGATCAGGATCAGCCGGTCCACTTCGTCATCGGTGCGGCGCACGGCTTCCAGAAGGGCAGAACTTTCGGCGGGGGGCAGGTCCCAGGGGAGGGTTTGTGCCGCCTGCATGGCTTCGAGCGCATCCTGCAGATGATGATCCAGCATCTGCGCCATCAGTCGGGCATAGGTGTACTCGCGAGAGATCAGCGCCTGCCAGACCACCCCCCAAGCCGCCAGGTTCACCAGCACCATGGCGGCGAATAATGGAATGAACAGACGGCTGAAGAGCATCCGTCTGAGAATTTTCGCCAGTTGGGAAGGTATGGGTGGCTTCACGGCTCGCTTCTTTCGCTCAATAAGGCAGTCGAAAAGGGCACTTATCCACTCTCAAAGTGGAGAGGAAATCACGCAGGAACTACCGGCAAAGGGGAACTGTGATCGGTAACGAATCCCCAAAAATAGTATACCTTCAAAATCCTCAACTGCATGGGTAGAAAAGCATTACAAATGCGTTTCCTTTATGGGATCAGCGGGTTTCCATAGAAAGATGAAGTTTGCCCCTGGGCAGAAGTTGAACGTTAAAGGGCTTGCCCGACAGGTGCCTGAGTTGCGCCGATGGTGTTTTATCTGCTCCGAAGCCGGGCAGAGCGTTTGCGCAATCTGCCTGTTCGGGGTATACTCTCCGTGCGTTTGACCCTGGAGGGAGAAAGAGGAGCATGAAACGCGCAGTCAGCATCAGCATCGGGTCTTCCAAACGAAACAAAACCGTAGAAATTGACCTGCTCGGTGAACGCGTGCGTCTGGAGCGCATCGGCACCGATGGAGATATGGATAAAGCCGCCCAATTATACCGGGAACTAGATGGTCAGGTGGACGCCTTTGGCGTGGGTGGGACGGATCTGGGCCTGCGGGTTGCCGAGCGCTGGTACCCGCTGCATTCGGTCAGCCGTCTGGTGCGCGATGTGCGCCACACACCGGTGGTGGATGGCACCGGCTTGAAAGCCACGCTGGAAAAGCGCGTGGCGGGGGTGCTGGAGCAACTGGCTCCCCACCTGCCGGAGAAAACCGCGCTGGTCACCACCGCAGTGGACCGCTGGGGGATGGCGGAAGCCGCGCTGAACGCGGGCTTTCGCGTCACCTTTGGCGATTTGATCTACTCGCTGGGAATTCCCATCCCTCTGCACAGTCCGCGCAGTATCCGCCTGATGGCGGCGTTGCTTTTACCGGTGCTTTCGCGCCTTCCTTTTGAATGGCTGTATCCGGTTGGGGAAAAGCAGGGCAGGCGCAGTCCCAAACACACCCGCTTTTTCCATCAAGCCGCCGTGGTGCTGGGCGATTGTCACTACATTTACCGCTACATGCCCGACGACATGCGCGGCAAGGTGGTGGTCACCAACACCACCACTCCCGAAGATGTGAAAACCTTCCGGGAAAGCGGGGTGCGCTGGCTTGTTACCACCACGCCCGTGCTGGAGGGACGTTCGTTTGGCACGAATATGATGGAAGCGGCATTGATTGCCGCCGCCGGCAGGCGCGAGCCGGTCAACTATGCGCAAGCCGATGGCTATTACCGCTGGCTGGACGGTCTGCTGGATGAATTGAAATTATCGCCACAGGTACAGGAGTTGAACGCATGAAAGCCATTCTCGCCGCAGGGGGAGAATCATCTTCACAGGACCCGCTGTATTCCTTTACTCAGGGGAGACCCAAAGCCCTGCTGGATGTGGCTGGTAAGCCCATGGTGCAGTGGGTAGTGGATGCGCTGAACGAAAGTTCTGCGGTGGAGTCCATTGTCGTGGTGGGACTGCCGCCGGATACCCCCCTGGAAAGCCGTCTGCCGGTGCGCTTTCTCCCCGATCATCACGGCATGCTGGAAAACTTTCAGGCAGGGGCGCGCGCCATTTACGAAGAAGACCGCCGCGATCAGGTGGTGCTGGCGGTGTCTTCCGATATCCCCCTCATCCGCGGGGAGATGGTGGACTGGGTGGCGCAGAACACGCAGGACATCGAAGCCGATCTGTACTACCACATCATCGAGCGCCACGTCATGGAAGCCCGTTTTCCCCACTCCAAACGCACCTACCTGCGCATCGAAGGACGCGAGTACTGCGGTTGCGACTTGAACGCCATGCGCCTGAAAGCCGTGCTGGAAGCCGATTCCATCTGGAACGCCATGGTGCAGTCGCGCAAGAATCCGTTGCGTCAGGCGCAGTTGATCGGCTGGGATATCCTGCTCTTGCTGTTGCTGGGACGTCTGACCATCCCCGAAGCCGAGCGGCGCTTCAGCAGGCGCATGGGCTTGCGCGCTCGCGCCATTTCCTGCCCGTACGCCGAACTGGGCATGGACGTGGATAAGCCCGTGCAGTATGAACTTGCCCGGCGGGAACTTTCTGCAAGGTAAGCCCATGGGGTCGTCTTTCTGGCAGTGGGTGCAGAGATGGGATGACCGCTGGACCTCCCGCCTCACCTTAAAACCGGGGAGGGGTCTGGGCTGGTATGGCGCCATCTTTCTGGCGCACTCCGGCGATTCGTGGCTGTGGGTGGGCGCGCTGGGGCTGATCTGGCTCATGACTGTGGGCGACTGGCACCGCCGTGCGGCTCTTCTGGCGGCGGCGGTGGGCATTCAGGCGCTCACCGTGTTTGCCCTCAAGCAGTTCATCCGGCGTCCGCGCCCCGAAGGCGAGTGGGGCGCCATTTACCGCAATGTGGACCCGCATTCCTTCCCCTCCGGGCATGCCGCGCGGGCGGCTTTGCTGGCGGTGATGGCGCTGGCACTGGGTCCCCAGTGGTTTGCGGCGCTTTTGCTGGTCTTGGCGCCGCTGGTCAGTCTGGCGCGAGTTGCCACGGGGGTGCATTATCTCTCGGACGTGCTGGCAGGGGTGTTGCTGGGAGCGTTGATGGGTGCGGGCATGCTGGCGCTTTCCGGGTGGCTGATGCAGTTGTTCCCGTTTTTCTTCTAGCCTTTAAAAAAAACAGACTGCCCGCTGAAAAAGGCAGTCTGCTGTCAGAGGAGTGGAAATTGGCTCAGCGCTGACTGACGATTTCCACCAGTTCCGGGCTTTCCACTTCGCCTTTCCAGTTGACCAGATGGAAGTTCATCTCTTTGTAACTCCATACGGCTCTGCCGATGCCGTGCTGGCGCAACAGTCCCACCACGTCCCGATGCCAGTTCAAGCGGCTCTCCAGCGGGGCATGGTCAATGGCGCCGTATTCCCCGCAGTAGAGGGGCAGGTGGGTCTGTTCGAGAAAATCCACGGCAGGCTGCAGGAAGTACCGAAGCATGTCCAGATTCATGGTTTTGCCGCGGTAGGCGGCGAAGTGCTTTTCGTAATCGGGGTGCCGGGCTAAAAATGCTTCCAGACCGGGAATCTCTCCCGGGTAGTGGGTAGTGGTGTCGAATTCTTTGAGGAAATCCACCCAGTAGGCTTTCTGATGGGTGAAGGGCATGGGTTCGTAAAAGTGAAACGTATAGACGATATGAGGATCATCTACACGCACCAGATCTTTGAGCGTCCACGCCGAGTTGTATTGATTCCCACCGATCATGATCCAGCGCTCGGGATCCACCGAGCGGATGCGGCGCACGGCGCGCAGAGCCAGTTCGTTCCAGGGGGCGCTGGTGGGGAGAACCACCTCGTTCATCAGTTCGAAGATCAGCGCGGGATGCTCCACCTTGCGGTAGCGCCGGGCAAAGGCTTCCCACAGGGCGAGAAAACGCTCCTGCAAATCCACGTTTTGGAAGAGGCGGTTTTCTTCCAGCGTGTTGAAACTGAACCCGGGCGCGCGGTGCAGGTCTAGGATCAGGTTCAGGCGGTACTTCTGGCACCACTCGATGAGGCGATCCACATAGCCGAAGCCGCGTTCGTTGTAGGAAAAGGGGTTGTCGTCCGATTCGAAGACGGGGTAATCCATCGGCAGACGGATGTGATCCATGCCCCACGAGGCGATGCGGGCAATGTCTTCTTCCCGGATAAAGGTCTCAAAATGCTGTTCATCAAACGAGGGGTATTGCGAAATCCATCCCCCCAGATTGACGCCAGCCTCAAAGCCGGAAAAGGTGTCCATGGGGCGCTCCTTTCTACCCTGTGGTGTTGAGCGGAGGGAAAAGTGAACGTTCAACTGATTATAACGCAGATTACCTGAAGAAGTTTAATTTTTTGCTATACTGAAAACGACCCCATCTTTTTCTGGACTTCCGCAGGGATTCACCAAGGGAGATTTTTGTTTTTTGAGATTTCGGCTGAGGTGATCCTCTTTCGGATTCGGTCTCTGGTTCAGGAGTCAGGAAGAATCCTTCATGAATGCAAAACAAGCCTTTCAGAAATGTACCGCCTATCTTCGGTTCCTGTGTGAGGAACTTCCCGAGCGCAGTGTGGGAAGTGAGGGCAATCGTCGTGCCACTGCTTTCTTCCAGCAAACGGTTGCCGCTTTGGGTTGGGAAACCGATTCCATCTCTCTGGAAGTCATGGACTGGCAGGAAGACGGCGCAACCTTGCGGGCAGGGGAACGGGCGTTTGAGGTGCGAGTCAGCCCTTATGCGCCCGGATGCGTGGTGGAGGCGCATTTGATGAGCGCCGCCACGCTGGAAGAACTGGAACGTCAGGATGTTGCCGGGTCGGTCTTGCTCCTGCACGGAGAATTAGCCCGAGAACAACTCATGCCCAAGAACTTCGTGTTTTACAATCCACAGGAACATCAGCGCATCATCGCTCTGTTGGAGCAAAAGCAACCCGCCGCACTGGTGTGCGCTACCGGCAGGAACGCGGCGGTGGCGGGTGGGGTGTATCCCTTCCCGCTCATTGAAGATGGCGATTTTGACATTCCCTCGGTGTACATGACGGAAGAAGAAGGGCAGGCGCTCCTTTCCTGGGTGGGCACAATCGTACATCTGGAATCTCGTTCGGAGCGCATTCCGGCGCAAGCCCAACAGGTCATTGCCCGCAGGGGAGAACATCCCGACCACCGCATCGTGATTTCTGCGCACATCGATGCCAAAAAAGGCACACCCGGCGCGATGGACAATGCCACCGGCGTGGCAGTTCTGCTTTTACTGGCTGAACATCTTCAGTCGTATCGGGGAGAGACAACCCTCGAACTGATCCCTTTCAATGGAGAGGATTACTACGCTGTGCCGGGGCAAATGGCGTTCCTGCGGCAGAATCAGGGACGCCTTCACACCATTCGCCTCAACATCAACATCGACGGGGCTGGCTACAAAGAGGGCAAAACCGCGCTGTCCTTTTTTAACCTTCCCGAAGCCCTGCAGGCTCATGCGGCGCAAACGCTCACCCGGTTTGAGGGATTGACGGAAGGCGCTCCGTGGTATCAGGGGGATCACAGCATCTTCATTCAGCAGGGCATTCCTGCTGTGGCGGTCACCTCTCAGTGGTTTCTGGAAAACATGGAGACGCAAGAGATTACCCACACCTCAAAGGATCGCCTTGAGATGGTTGATCCCTGGAAACTGGTGGAGATTGCCGAAGCGCTCAGCGCTCTCATCCACGGGCTGGCGGATGCGGCGCAGGATCGCTTTCTTCGTGAGTAGTTCCCGTCCCTCTGGCGGGCTTTCGCGTGCGGGGATTCTGTGACTGCCGTCTGGTGCAGACAGAAATTTTGAAAAATGATGTATTTTCATCCATAATTCGTATTATAATGAATTGAATAGACAAATCATGATCAGGGCGATGCGCCGGCTTCCATCACAGGAGCCCTTCCCTTCAACTTTTGTCCGAAAGGAGGGATGAGACGTATGCATCAGACCATGCTCTTTTCCGATGCCCTCAGAGAATTTACCTTTGCCAAAAGCGATGAGGAAATCATTCGCCTGTTGAATGCGTTTCCCGAACTGGATCAATATGTCGTTCCCATCCTTTCGTTGATGAGCACGGTAGGCTTGATGCTGGAAGTCGAGAAAGTCCTTGGCGAACGTCAGACAGACGAAGAAGCCGTCATTGAGATTGTGGATCCCGCTACCATTGAAATCCTGCAGCGCAAAGATACCGACCGCCAAACCGCCCAAACCCTCAACCTGCTGGTCTCGGTTGGGCGCAAGTACCCGGCGGTGTTTACCGAAGAAGCCTGTGCCATGCTGAAAATCCTTGCGGAAGGGGATGTGCCACCCGCTTTGAAACCCAGATTCCATCGTTACCATGCCGCCTTGAGGGATTGTCTGGATGCCGGATTTAATCTGGAGTGGGCAACCCGCAAAAAGCGCGAAAGCGAATGGATCGATGAAGACTGGGAGAAGGCAGGCATGCAGAGCGAGCAAATGAAAGCCTTCCTGCTGGCTCCCGATCTCGAAAGCGCCCGTGCGCTGGTACAGCAGGCGCAGTGGATGCAACCCTATCTGGAAGAAGCGGGGCTTTCATTCACTTCAGAAGACCTTGCGGTGCGTCGCGGGCTGGCTCATACCCTGTGGGAAAAGTCGTGGAGCAAAGTCCGTCGAGCGGTGCAGGAGTGCGCCGATTTGACCACACCGCGGGCATGGGAATTGCTGGATCAGTTGAAGGAGACCGCCAAAAAGCATCCCAAGAATCCCGTGCATGAGTTTCTGGCAATCAAGTTTGAGTACTTCCTCGTGCTGTTGAAAAAATGCGCCGAGCAGGGGGTGGATCGCGCCCTGCTGGAATACGCCGACCATTTTGTGGTCTGAAGACGAATCCCTCAGAACGTTCTTCGTCCTGCTGGATTTCCGCCCTGCCTGTCTGTATAATGAGGGCATGGAAATTCCTTCAGGCTTCTGGGGTACCCTGATCGCCTGCGCCGTGTACGGCGCCGTTCATTCTGCGCTGGCTTCTCATGCCGTCAAAGGGTGGGCGGAGCGCCGCTTCGGCTCTCTGGCACAGCGCACCTACCGCCTGTTCTTCGTCTTCATGGCTTCTCTGACCACGCTGGCGCTGGTCGCCGTCCCGCTGATTTTGCCCGACCGTCCGCTGTATGTCATCCCCTTCCCGTGGGTGGCGCTGACCCTGACGGTGCAGGCGTTTGCCCTGTGGGGATTGCTGATGGCACTGCGCCAGACGGACGCCTTCTCCTTTCTGGGGTTGCGGCAGTTATCCCAGCCCCAGCCCCTGCGCCGCCGCGCCCAGAGCGGCGAACTGATCACCAGCGGGTTTTACGGCATGGTGCGCCATCCGCTGTATCTGTTTTCGCTGATTCTCCTCTGGCTGTTTCCCGTGGTCACCTGGAACATCTTTGCGCTGATGATCGGGCTGACGGTGTATCTGTATGTGGGCACCCTGCTGGAAGAGCGCAAACTGCTGGATGAATTTGGCGAAGCCTACGCTCAGTATCGGCGCACGACCCCGATGATTTTCCCCCGTCTGCTCCCCCGGCGACCTACAACGTCACACCCAGAAGAGGAATGAGCATCTCTGCCCGGCTCACCCCGCCGTGGCGTCCCAGCAGGGTATTTTCTTTCAGCCCAAAGTACCAGTAATCCCCTTCGGGGGGCAGAATCACAAAATCGCCAATGCGATCCCAAAGACAGGGGTGGGGTTCGGTGTTTCCCAGCCAGCCCGCCCGCACAAACTCCGCCGCGGGCATCACGTCAAAGCGTCCGTTCCAGATGTCAGCAACGGCTTCCTGAAAGGCTTGTTCCTTGCCGGCGCGCACAAAGGCGAATGGCAGGCGCGCTTCGCCGGAAGGCACCATCGTCAGGCATTCCATCAGCCGGGGATGACGGCGCACCTCGAACTCGACCCGTCGCGGCGTGGGGATGTGCCCGTGATCGGCGGCAAACAGCAAGAGGGTTTTGCCCCGGCTTTGCCGGTGCACCTGTCGGAAGAACAGGTCAAACTGCTGGGTGAACATCAGCCACTCGCGCCAGGCTCGGGGATCGGTGGGGGAGAAGCGGTGCATGGCTTCGTCCACTGCCCCCCAGTAGGCGTGAATGTAGCGCGGGTAGGGGGTCTGTCGGGTCACCAGTTGCTCCAGCGTGACGAACAAATCCCCCAGCGAACCCACCGGGAAAACCTCTGCCCCGGCGTACAGCATTTGCGAGAGGCTTGAACGGGCAATCGAGCGGTGCAGCAGTACCTGCACGCCCACCCCCTGTTCGCTCAAAACTCTGCCGATGGACGGCACAGGCAGGAAGGTTTCGGGGTTGAACCCAGCCAGCCGCAGGGTGGCGTTGCCCTCGCTGTATACCGCCGGTTGCAGGGTGATCATGTTGGTGAGGATGCCGTACTCTTTCAGGAAGAGTTCATACCCCACCACGCCGTGCTCGGCGGGGAGTGCCCCCGTCCACAAACTGACCAGTGCGGTGGCAGTGGTGCTGGGAATGACGCTCGTCAGGGGGGTGAGGATGCTGTCGGCGGGCAGGTTTGACCAGAAGCGCAAATCGGCATCCCGCCCGGCGCGTTCCAGCGTGTACTGCATCCAGTCCAGCCCAATCCCGTCCACCAGAATCAGGATGACGGTGTCGAAACGCTCGTCCCACTGCTGGAGAATCGGCGCCGCCAGCGGGCGGGACATGGTGGGCAGAGGTTCAGCCCTCAGCCAGCGGAACACACTGGCGGGCAGGTTGACCAGCGAAAACCCATCGTAGAGGGGAAAGAATCGCTCGCTCCCTGCAGGGAAGACCTCTCTCTGCAGCCTTTCGATGGCAGTCAAGCCCGTCTCGATTGCGTTTTTCATCTGCACCTCCCATTCAGCGCACCTGCCAGCGGCACAAACGGCGCTCCAGTCCATCGACCAGAAAATACAGCCCCAACCCCAGAAAACTCATGGCGAGAATCCCCGCGTACATGGCGGGGTAGTTCAGCAGGGTACTGCCCTGAAAGTAAATGTAGTATCCCAGCCCCACGCGGGTGGCGAAGAGTTCTGCCACGTACAGCACCGCCACAGCCGTGCCGATGGACTGGCGCAAGGCGGTGAGGATGCCGGGCAAACTGGCGGGCAGGTACACGAAGCGGAACAGGGCGCGCCTGCCAGCCCCCAGACTGCGCACCGAAAGGATTAATTCCGGGCGCAGGGCGGCGGCGTGATCGCGCACCAGCACCAGAATCTGGAAAAAGAGGATCAGGAAGATGACCAGAATTTTGGAGAGATCGCCAATGCCAAAGAAGAGCAACAGCACCGGAACAAACACCACTTTCGGGATGGGGTAGAGCAGATAAATGATGGGGGTGAACAGGCGGTTGAGCCTTTGACTTTGCCCCAGCACCAGTCCGGCGGGGGCGGCAAGCAAAATGGACAACAACGTACTGGCAACCACGCGCCACAAACTGGCAAGGAAGTGTTGGGGTAAGTCGCCGGAGAGGGTTTCCTGAACCAGAGCCTGCAGCACGCGCCACGGATTGGGCAGGATGGGCTGATTCACCACCCAAGAAAGTATTTGCCACAGGGCAAGCAGTGCTAGAAGAGCCAGCAGAAAATCACGGCGTTTCATGAGCGGTTCAAAGCCTCCCGCAAAAATTGGCAGATTGCCTGATATTCCGGTGTGGTGCGGTAATGGGCTTCTCCCGCACCGGGATTCTCCACCACCAGCGCCTGCGAATTGGGCGGATTGCCCAGCACCAGAATGCGTTTGCCTACCATTGCCGCCTCTTCGATGGCGTGGGTCACCAGCACCAGCGTGAGGTGCTGATCTGCCCACAGTTCCATCACCAGCGATTGCAGACCTTCGCGGGTGGGGGCGTCCAGCGAGGAAAACGGCTCATCCATCAGTAAGAGGTCGGGCTCCAGCGCCAGAGTGCGGGCAATGGCAGTGCGCTGACGCTGTCCGCCAGAAATTTGCGTCGGGAAGTGTTCGGCGACCTCCAGCAACCCGAGACGCTCCAGCCAGGAATCCACGTCGGTGTGGGGGGTGTAGTCTCTAGGAGCATGGATGCCGTCGGCGCCGTACAGGTTGCGCACCCGCAGACCCAGGGCGGCATTTTCCCGCACGGTTGCCCACGGCAGCAGACCGTAATCCTGAATGATCAAGCCCGTGTGGGGGCGCGGACGGGTGAGGGGCTGTCCTTCTACCAGCACCTGTCCCTGAGTGGGAAAAAGCAAGCCCGCCGCCAGCGCCAGCAGGGTGGATTTCCCGCATCCCGAGGGTCCCAGCACTGCCCAGGCATCGCCTTTTTCCACCCGCCAGTTGAAGTTCAGGAAGATGGGCGTCCCGTGGCGGTATTGAAATGTGACCTGTCGAAATTCCAGCATACCTCTATCTCAATGAAAAATGGGTTATGAGGATTGTACTCCATCATAACCCATTCGCCAAAGCAGGCGTTGAATCTTACTTTTGAGGCAGGAACGAGGCGTTGATCACGTCCTGATAGGCTTGATCGGCTTGCAGGAAGCCCTTCTCTTTTGCCCAGGAGAGGGTATCCATGAACTGCTCTTCGGTGGGCACGCCCGCCGTCACAAAGGGCGGAACCACGAAAGTCTCTGCCAGCGGAGCGGGCAGGATCTTGTTATCAACCAGCAGTTGCTTCCATTCGGGTTTGGCAGGTTCGGCGTTGATGAGCGCCACGGCTTCTTCCAGCGCCAGCAGGAAGCGCTTGACGGCATCGGGATTGTCCTTCAGCACCTCGTTGCGGAAGGTCCAGGTGCTGAACGAGTACTGCGGATGCGCCGCATCGGAGATGATCGCCACACTGCCCTCTTTGACGGCAACGCTGGCAAGCGGTTCGGGCAGAACCGCCGCATCCAGTTCGCCGCTCTTGACCAGCGCCAGGCGGGCGTCAATCTTGGGCACCGAGGTCAGTTTGACCTCTTGCGGGTTCACGCCTTCTGCCATGAGCAGACGCTCGGTGACGTACTGAATGATGGTGCCTTCGGAAATGCCCACCGACTTGCCCTTCAAATCGGCAACCGACTTCACGCCGCTGTTGGGGTTGGCAACCAGCGTGAAGAGGGCGGCGTCTGGGGTGGCGGCGCGGGCATAGCGCACAACCTGAACGCGGGCGCTTTCCTTGTTAAAGTAGAGCGCGGAAAGCACTTCGTTGAGCATGCCATCTGCTTGTCCCGCGGCAACCAGTTGATCGCGTTCGGGGGCAGAGCCAGCGGGGATGAACTCCACCGTCAGGTTGTACTTGCTGAACAGTCCCTGTTGTTGGGCGACCAGCACGGGCATGGTGTCGAGAATCGGCAGTGCCACCACTTTGAGGGTAGCGGGCTGGCTGGTGGGGGTTGCCTGGGGCGCACAGCCCAGCAGACTCAGCACCACTGCCAGAACAAAGATCAACACAAATGTCTTCTTCACAGATCCTCCAGAATACAGACAAAATTCGGCAGGATTATACCCACTTAACAGTTACTTTACAATCTTCTGGAGAAGGGGAAACTGGCTGGCTGGCTTTCTTGACTCTGAAAAAAGGCTGTGTTAAAGTATCATATAAGGGCGTTAGTCCTGTCAAACCGATCCAATCCCACTTTTAAGGAGTGTTGCTTTGACGAAATCCCGCACCCAAATGATGGTTGATCGGCTGCGTGAGTTGCAGGCTTCGTCGCCCGATATCGAAGCCTCGGCGGTGGTCAGCGTGGACGGGCTGACGATTGCTTCTGCGCTCCCGCAAGGGGTTGAGGAAGATCGCGTCTCGGCAATGTCGGCGGCAATGCTCTCGCTGGGCGAACGTATTGCCAATGAACTGGGGCGCGGCTCCCTCGAGCAGGTGTACATCAAGGGCGAAAAAGGCTATGTCGTCCTGATGTCGGTTGGTGAAGAAGCCGTTCTGACGGCGCTGGCACGCGAACAGGCAAAACTGGGTTTGATCTTCCTGGATATGCGCCGAGCCGCGGAAGACCTGACCAAACTGATCTAGGAGGGAACCCTGCCTCATGGAACCCATTCCGAAGAGTGGCTTGTACTACTCCAATAAAATGGCACGTCTGGCGCTGCTGGCGCTGGAAGAAGTCATGGGCAAGAATGGCTTGAACGCCATCCTCAACCTGGCGAACCTTTCTCACCTCATCGACAATTTACCTCCAGATAACCTGAACCGCGAATTTGATTTTGCCGATTTTTCCATGCTCAACGGAGCGTTGGAGGAAATGTACGGTCCGCGCGGTGGGCGCGGGCTGGCAAAACGCGCCGGGCGGGCGGTTTTTCTGGAGGGGCTGCGGAACTTTGGAGCGCTGGCAGGCGCTGGCGATCTGGCGTTCAAAATCCTGCCGCTTTCCACCAAACTGCGCATTGGCATCCCTGCCATGGCAAAAATCTTCAGCACCACCAGCGATCAGTACACCACCGTTGAGGAAAAAGAAGATCACTTCGTGTACACCATTCACAAGTGTCCGGTGTGCTACGGTCGCCATACCGATAAACCGTGCTGTCACATCGCTACCGGGGTCATCCTGGAAGGTCTGCGCTGGGTCTCGGGTGGTCACGAGTTCAAGGTGGAAGAGGTGCGCTGTATTGCCGCTGGTGACCCAACCTGTGATTTTATCATCTACAAAGAGCCCGAGTCCTGATTCTTCCCGTCCGGGTACGTTTGTGCTTAAGCGTGGGAGATGCCCTGGGGCTCTCCCATTCCTCTTTTGTGTGCAGGTGAGCCGGTGAACGAGAAAAAGTCAACTCTTTTGATTGTGGAAGATGATCTGGACATTGCCGATATGCTGAACGCGTATTTTCGCGTTCAGGGCTATGAAGTCCAGACGGTGAACTGGGGCGAGGATGGGGTGCGCGCCGCCCAAAGCGGCATGCCCGATCTCATCATTCTGGACATCCGCCTGCCCGATATTGATGGCTTTGAAGTTGCCCGCCGCCTGCGCACCAACCGCCGCACCCGCGACATTCCCATCATCTTCCTCACCGAAAAGCGTGGGCGCGACGACCGCCTGAAAGGGCTGGAACTGCAAGCCGATGACTACATCACCAAGCCCTTTGATATTGCCGAACTGCGTCTGCGGGTGCGCAATGCCCTGCAGAGGTCTTCGCAGGTCACCCTCATCAATCCCGTCACCGGCATGCCCGAGGGAAAGCCGGTGGATGAAGCGCTGGAGAGCAGTCTGCACCAGCCCGATGCCGTGTTGCTGGTGGTGCAACTGAAAAATCTGGAGCGCTTCCGCGATGTGTACGGCTTCGTTGCCGGGGATGACCTTTTGCGCGCCGTCTCTCTCATGATGCGCGATACCGTCATTCAGATGGGCGGCGAAGAGGACTTCTTCGGACACCTGACTCCTTCCACCTTCGTCATCGTCACCCGTGAACATCAGGTCAACGCCATCAGCGAGCGCATCCGCCGCCGTCTGGAGCAGTCGTTCGACTACTTTTACAGCGATCAGCACCGCGAGAAGGGTTTGTTTGCCGACCACCCCCTTTCGATTGAATTGCACACCCTGAAACCTTCAGCCCTCCAGACCCAACTCGAGGGATTGAAAGCGGCGCTCCAGCAGTTTTACCACTGACCCGCCCGTTTATGAAAATCACCTTTGTCATCCCCACCTACAACGAAGCGGAGAACCTGCCCCGGCTGGTCTCCGCATTGTTTTCTCTGCCCGTGCCCAATCTACACCTTCTCATCGTGGACGATAACAGCCCTGACGGCACCGGTCAACTGGCTGACGAACTGGCAGTCCAGTCCGAAGGACGGCTGAGCGTTCTGCACCGCAGTGGCAAACTGGGATTGGGAACCGCCTACATTCAGGGCTTTCAGCGCGCTCTGGAAGAGGGCGCCGATGCCGTCGGTCAGATGGACGCCGATTTTTCCCACCCCATCGAGAAGATCACGGCGCTGGTAAATTCGCTGGAAACCTGCGACTGGGTGATCGGCTCGCGCTACGTCCCCGGCGGTCAACTGGACGAGCGCTGGCCCCTGTGGCGCAAATTTCTCTCGTGGTTTGGTAATTTCTACGCCCGCACCATTCTGAACCTGAAGGTGAAAGACGTCACCGGCGGGTTCAAACTGTGGCGGGCAGAGACGCTGCGCGCCATGCCGCTGGAGCGCATCCGCTCCAACGGCTACGTCTTTCAGGTGGAGATGAATTACGTTGCCAGTTTGCTGGGCTTCAAATTCAAAGAAATCCCCATCTACTTTGCCGACCGGCGCTGGGGCAAAAGCAAGATGAACTTCCGCATTCAGATCGAAGCCGCCCTGCGCACCTGGCAGTTGCTGTGGATGTACCGCGACCTGCGCCGCCGTTCTTAAGATTCCTTCCCGGTTTCCCCCGTCAGTTGTTCATACGCTTCCACCAGCGCCGCCCATTCCTCGAGCGCCAGACTTTCGGCGCGCCGGTTGGGGTCAATACCTGCCCGCTGGAGCAGGTCTTCTGCACGCGCGCCCGTCCAGCCCAATCCACCGGAGAGGGCATTGCGCAGGGTTTTGCGCTTCTGACTGAACCCGGCGCGGATCAGGCGGAAGAACATCTCCAGTTGTCGGGCAGGGACGCGCGGCTGGGGGGATAAATCCACCCGCACCACCGCCGAATCCACTTTGGGGGGAGGGTAGAAGGCTCCGGCAGGAATGCGCATGGCAATGCGCGGGGCGCCGTACACCTGCACCGAAAGCGCCAGCAGACTCATCTCGCCCGGCAAGGCGCAGATGCGCTCCGCCACTTCGCGCTGAATGGTCAGCACCACCCGTTGCGGGCGGATGGGCGCTTCCAGCAGGTGGCGCATCACTGCCGAGGTGATGTAATAGGGAATGTTGGCAACCACAAAGTATCCCGCCGATGGCATCAGTTGGGCAGGATCGAACTTCAGAATATCGCCGTGCAGTACCTCGACGTTGCCGTATGGGGCAACCACCTCTTCCAGCAGGGGGATGAGGGTGTGATCCAGTTCCACTGCCACCACGCGGCGGGCAACCTGCGCCAGCACACGCGTCAAACTGCCCAGCCCGGGACCGATCTCCAGCACTTCTGCCTGTGGGGGCAGTTCCGCCGCCTCGACGATGCGCCTCAGGATGGCAGGGTCGGTGAGAAAATTCTGCCCCAGACTTTTACGCGGTGCCAGCCCATGACTGCGCAACAGCGCCGCTACCGGCAGGGGCGGCAGGTTCAGGGCAGAATCGCCGGAGGGTTGGGAGGCGCCGGCGTCAGGAAATACATCGTCACGTTTTGCGACCATCGCACATAATCCTCTTCACTGTAGCCCAAATCCACCCAGTAGGTGCCGGGGATGCCCCCGCCCACATCGCCGATCACCCCAAAGCCGTAGCCGGGGATGTACACCCGCGCCCCTTTGAAGAGGCGGTACCAGGAGAGCGTCACCGCCACCACCCCTTTCTGCAGGCGCATCCCGCTGGAAGTGCTCCACGAACAGCGCCCCAATCCCTGCTGACAGGGGGAATACGAGGTGGCGTACACCGTCACCTTGCGGTAATACTCGATGGTGCCGTCGGGGGTCTCGGCGGTTTGCACGCGCACCTGCGTACCGTAGCCCACCACCTGATTCACCGGTTCGGCGGCAGTCCATTCGCCTTCGGGGATACGCGCCACTTCCACGTCGTTTTCGTAGCGCACGCGCTCGCGGGTGACCTGCACCCCGTATTGTCCCGGCTGAATCACGCGCCGTTCGTCCAGCGGAAGGCTGGCATCGGGCTGGAGGGTGGAGGAAAACGGCAGGGTCTTCTGCTGGAGGACGATCTCCTCGCGCACCCGCACCACGCGGATGCGCCCATCGGCGGGCAGCGGTTCGCGCTCGTCCGGCTCGGCGCGGTCCAGCCCCTGCAGGGAGATTCCCACCTCTGCCAGCGCCGCTCCAACGGTGGACGCCGCGCTGAAGGTGGAGATTTGCCTGCCGTCCGCCTCAATCAGAATGGGACGGGCGCGCCGCAGGGACACCTCGGTTGGATTGGGGGTAAGCGGTGTATCGGGGTCGAGCGAGAGCGCGTCGCCCGGCAGGAGCGGCGTGCCGGCACGCCACAGCGCCTGCCGCAGGGTATGGGCAGGGGCAAACAAGATGCTCTGCCTGCCCTCTTCGGTCAGGTACACAGGGCGGGCGCGCTGGATTTGCAGGTAAATGGGGGCGTTCCCCTCAAGGGGTTGGGTGGGATTGACCGGCGCACCGTTGTGCAGGATCACGTCGCCGGGGAAGAGCAGGAAGCCCGCCTGGGCTGCCAGCGCCGCCGGGGCGCGCGCCACGCTGTAGAAGTTGAAGGGTTGCCCATCTACGAGCAGGTGCACCGCCGCCGCGCGGCGGACTTCGATGGCGCCGTTTGCCGGAATCAGCGCATTTTGTGGGGGAATGACCAGATCTTCGGCAAAGATTTCCACCCCTGCCTGATCCAGCGCCGCGCCGACCGTCAGCGCCAGGGGATGGGCGGTGATTGTCTGCCCATCCACGGAGATGTGGATCGGTTGGGCAAAGAAAACTCCAAATAAGGCGATCCCCACGAACACCAGCAGGGGAGGAAGCCAGCGGAACAGGTTGCGCATGGCGGCTTGACAGGCTACCCCGGATACTGCTCGAACAACTGCCCCCAGGGACTTTCGCGCTTCCAGCGTTCCACCACCGGTTTGCCGTACAGCGGATACCAGAAGTGGTCGTGGTAGTACTCGCTGGCAAAGATGAAGATATTCACCAGTGGGGTGTGGAAGAACAGTTTCTGGAAAACCTTCAGAGGCGAGTGCCACAGCAGGCGTCCCGTGCCGGTGCCGAGGTTGACGCCTACTTTGAAGTTCCAGCGCTCTTCTGCCACTTCGGGCATGCCGACGATTTCGATTTCGCGCGGGTTGCCCTGCCCCAGACCGCGTTCGGTGGCGTGGGCGATGTAGTCGATTTTCATCGGGTCAAAGCCCATCATCTGCGCGGCAACGGCGTCAATGGCAACCTGATCCGCCGAGGCGAGGATGACATCTTTCTGATGGGGGATGAGCGTGCGCGGACCGGGTCCGCTACCGGCGGTGGTGCCGTCCATGGTGGCGAAGATGCCGGTGTGAATCTCGCGCTGAATTGCCAGCAGATCCACCAGCGTGTCGTGAATCCAGGTGTGGGTGTAGTGGCGGTTGACATTGAGCAGTCCGCCGAAAGCGTTCTTCATGGCGCCGGTGGTCACCGTGTAACTGTGGGTCTTCACCGTGGGCATGTGGACGATGTTCTTGCCGATGAAGAAGTCGGGGATGTAAATGCCGTGGGGGAAGATTTTATCCAGCACTGCCATGCGGGCTTTGGGCTTGATCTCCACCCAGCGCATATCCTCATCGCGGAAGTTGTACTTCTTGGGAATGCCGTATTTTTCCAGCACCGGACCAAACTTGTTGTAGCGGTCGCCCAGATCGGCAATGGTCACTACGGTTTTGTTGTGCACGTCCACCAGGTCGTGAAAACCGGCATCGTGCAGGGCGAGGATGGTGCCTTCCAACTGCCACGGGGTGGTGTTGGAACTGGGGTACATCAGGTGCCAGGAGATGTTGTCTTTCAGGATCGTGGTTGCCCCCGGGTCGAGGGCTTCGCGCAGACCTGCCAGAGCGCACAACCGGCGGTAATCGTCCAGCACGGTCTCCGGGCGGGTGCGTAAAACGGCAACTTTAGATTTCATGCCATGCCACTCCTTTTTTCTTCCACCGCTTATTATAAAAGAAAACAGCCCGCGGAATGGGGCTGTCAGGATTCTGCAAGGTGCCGAGGGACAGGATCGAACTGTCGACACCGCAATTTTCAGTCGCGTGCTCTACCAACTGAGCTACCTCGGCTTGCCAACCGGCGAGGTTGATTTTAACCGCATGGTGGACTCGTGTCAAGCCTTGAGGCAGATGGTTTTATGGCTTTCTCCCAGGCGAAGATCGATCCTCTTTCAGCCTTTCTGCAAAGGGAAGCCGAACACCCGTGAGACGAAGGAGGACAGAGAAAGGCGAGAATGGTTATATCCGATAATTCAGACATCATAAATAAGCATATAATATGGATATCGACTATCGTCAAAGGAAGGAATGGGGTGATATGAAAGTACAGAATAAGGTGTTTGTCGTGACGGGTGGTGGGAGCGGCATTGGGCGGGCGCTGGTTCTGGGGTTGCTCGCCCGCGGCGCTCGGGTTGCGGCGGTGGATCTCAACCCTGCCGCCCTGGAGGAAACCGCCGGACTGTCGGGGGAAAAGCGTGCCAGCCTTTCGACCCATGTTGCCAACATTGCCCTGCGGGAGGCGGTGGAAGCCCTGCCCGAGCAGATCATCGAACGACATGGGGCGGTGGATGGGCTGATCAACAACGCCGGGATCATTCATCCTTTTGTCAAGGTGAAGGACTTGAGTTACGAGGTCATCGAGCGGGTGATGAACGTGAACTTCTACGGCACGCTGTACATGACCAAGACCTTCCTGCCCTACCTGCTTCAGCGCCCTGAAGCCCACATTGCCAATGTCTCCAGCATGGGAGGGTTTGTCCCCGTGCCGGGGCAGACGATTTACGGCGCCAGCAAGGCGGCGGTAAAACTGCTCACCGAGGGACTGCGCTCCGAATTGATGGATACGCCTGTGAAGGTCAGCGTGATCTTCCCCGGGGCGGTGGGGACGAACATTGCCGCCAATTCGGGGGTGAACATCCCGAATGCAGGCGAACAGCGTTCCAGCGCCATCAAGGTGCTTCAGCCCGAGGAAGCCGCGCGCATCATCCTGGACGGCATCGAGCAGGATCGCGCCCGCATCCTGGTGGGGTCGGATTCGACCTTCATGGATCGCCTCTCGCGCTTCAGTCCCGAGCGCGCCGCCAGACTGATTTACCAGCAGATGAAATCCCTTCTGGCTGGGTAAATTCTGCCGGTTCTGCCGGACCGCAAGCCCCGCGCTTCCCGTTGAGGGATGGGCGGGGCTTTTTTGATTTCATGTCATCTGCGTTAAGAAAATATCAAAAATTCACCATAAAATTTTAATAATATCAAAATAAACCTTGACAAAAATTGAATAAACCTTATAATGAATTTGGTATTTCAAAAGCGTTGTATTGATTTTTTAAAACGGAGAGGATGCCATGTCCGACTATACCATCGAAGCCCTGGATCTCGTCAAGAAATTTCCCCGGCGGGCGCCCGCGGAGCAGACCCCTGCGCCGAAAAATCCCCTTGCCCGCCTGTTTCACCGCCCACCCCGCAGTGAGTTTACTGCCGTGGATCACGTCAGTTTTCAAATCTACCGCGGCGAGATTTTCGGACTGCTGGGACCGAACGGCGCGGGCAAGTCCACCACCATCCGCATGTTGTGCACCCTGCTGGAGCCTACCAGCGGTACGGCGCGCGTGAACGGCTACGATGTGGTGCGCGAAGCCAACCGTGTGCGCCAGAGTCTGGGCATTGTTCTGGCGGGGGAGCGCAGTATTTACTGGAAACTGACCGGACGCGAGAATCTGGAGTACTTTGCCGCCCTCTACCACATCCCGCCGGAGATTGCCCGCAAGCGCATTGACGAACTGCTGGACTACATGGAACTGACCAGCCGCGCCAATGAACTGGTGGAGAAGTACTCCACCGGCATGCGTCAGCGCATCGTCCTCAGCCGGGCTTTGCTGGCGCGCCCACCCATCATCCTGCTGGACGAGCCGACCCTGGGGTTGGACCCGCAGGCGGCGCGGCGCATCCGCGAGATGGTGCTGGACCTCAAACGGCAGGGGCACACCATCCTGCTGACCACCCACTACATGGAGGAAGCCGATCAACTCTCCGACCGCATCGGCATCATCGATCAGGGGAAAATCATCGCTCTGGACACGCCCACAGCGCTGAAACAGCGCATCCGCCAGCAGGATGTCGTCAAGATGGAGGTGGCGGGCTGGAAGCCCGAAATGGCAGGGACGCTTCAATCCCTGCCGGGGGTGAGCCAGATGGTCACCCGTTATCTGGATCAGGAGGGCATCTGGGAGATTCACCTGCAAACCGGCAACAGCCGCGCCATCCTGCCCCGCCTCATCGAGCACGTCAACACCAACGGCACGCATCTGGTCAACCTGAACATTGTCGTGCCTACGCTGGAAGACGTCTTCATCCACCTGACTGGCAAAGCCCTGCGCGATTGAGGGAGGCTTACCATGGAAACCGCTCTTTCCTCTGACGTTCCTTTGACTTCGCTCAGCCGTACCACCGGACTGGCGCACCTGCGCGCCTTTGGCGCCATCGTCTGGCGGGAGTACCTGCACTTTGTGCGCTATCCCACCTGGGTCATCGCCTTCATCATCTGGCCCATCCTCTTCCCGGCAACCTACATCTTCAGTTCCTTTGCGCTGGCGGGTCCCAGCGGGGTGGGGGTGACGCGTTTTCTGGAAGTCGCCGGAACCGATAACTTCCTCGGCTACATCGTCGTGGGGACTTCGGTGTGGATGTGGGCGAATACCCTGTTGTGGAACGTGGGTTTTGCCCTGCGCGGCGAGCAGATGCGCGGTACGCTGGAATCCAACTGGATGACTCCCACCAACCGCTTCCTCTTCTTGCTGGGTTCGGGTCCGGTGCACGCCGCCAGCATGCTGATGTTCTTCCTCTTCACCGTGGTGGAGTTCCGCATCTTCTTCCATTTGACCTTCAACGCCAACCTGTTCAGCCTGCTGGGGGTGTTCCTGGCGGCGCTCCCTGCGCTGTACGGGCTGGGGTTCACCTTTGCCAGTCTGGTCATCACCGCCCGCGAAGCCAACGCCTTCGTTTTTCTGGTGCGGGGCATCGTGATGATTTTCTGCGGCATCACCTATCCCCTGACCGTCATGCCGCAGTGGATGCAGGCGGCGTCGGAGTGGCTGCCGCCCACGCTGATCATCCGCGCCGCACGGCTTGCCGCCCTCAACCATGCCTCGCTGGAGGTCATCGCACCCGACCTGATGCGTCTGCTGGCTTACGGCGCTTTCTGGCTGGCGCTGGGCTATCTGACCTTTTCGCGAATCGAACGGCGGGCGCGCCTCAAAGGGGCGCTCAGCCAGTACTAGAAAGGACTTCCTGCCATGCGATCCCAATCTGGACTTTCTCAACCAACCTGGCGCTCTCACCTGCGTGCCCTGTGGATGATTGCGCTGAACAACTGGAAGCACTACTGGCGCTACCCGCTCAATGCCGTTTCGGATATGCTTCAACCGCTGGTGTGGCTGGCGCCGGTCTACTTCATGGGGCAAGCCTTCAGCGTGAATGGCAGGGCAGAGGGCTTTGCCGGGTTTGCCGGCACGGATGATTACATGTCCTACATCATCCTCGGAACGGCGCTGACCAATTTCATCATGGCGGTGTTTTGGGGCATGGGCTTTTCGCTCAAATGGGATATGGACGGCGGGGTGCTGGAAGCCAACTGGACGGCGCCGCTCCCTCGCCCGTTGATTCTGGTGGGGCGCACCCTGAGCAGTCTGGCAACCACCACGCTCACCTCGCTGGGCATGATTCTCGTCGGCGCGCTGGTGTGGGGCTTCCACCCAACCGGCAACGTCCTCTCGGCGGTGCTGGTCACCCTCCCTCTGCTGATCGGGCTGTACGGCTTCGGGTTTGCCTTTGCCGCGCTGGTGATGATCCTGCGCGAAGCCAACACGCTGGTGGATTCGGGCAGTTTCATCGTCATGTTGCTTTCGGGCGCCAATTTCCCGGTCACCGTTCTGCCCAAATGGCTTCTGCCGCTTTCGCTGGCGCTCCCGCTCACCTACGGCTTCGATGCGGTGCGCGGCTACCTGCTGAAGACGCGCACCCTTCTGCCGCTCAATGTGGAAATTGCCATCCTGCTGGTCTCGATGGTGCTGATGATCCTCATCGGTTTGCGGGCGTTCTACGCGCTGGAGCGGCGCGTGCGTCAACTGGGTACGGTGGGGCAGTACTGAGCGGGTGGACGGTGCAGTTTGATGTGCGGAAGCGGGCGCTCCGGATGGCGTCCGCTTTTTGAATGGGAGGAGTCGGATCATAGACGGTTTCAACCCGTGCTAAAATCGAAGGTATGAGCGAACAACCTGCTGAATTCAAGTCCGGTTTTGTTGCGGTGGTAGGACGTCCCAACGTGGGCAAATCCACCCTGATGAACCGTTTTCTGGGGCAAAAAATTGCCGCCGTTTCGCCTCGCCCGCAGACCACCCGCCGCCGTCAACTGGGCATTCTGACCCTGCCGCAGGCGCAGATCATCTTCGTGGATACGCCCGGCATCCATAAACCGGTGCACAAACTGGGTGAGTACATGAATCAGGTGGCGCTGGATGCCCTGCGCGATGCCGACCTCATCCTCTGGCTGGTGGATGCCAGCGTCAAGCCCACCGATGAAGACCGCCTGTGCGCTCAGCGCATCACCGAGGCGCTGGGGCAGTCTCCCGCCAACGTCCTGCTGGCGCTCAACAAGGTGGATCAGGTGCCGGAAGATCAGCGCCCGGCGCGGTGGAAGAGTTATCTGGACCTGCTCCCTGCGGCGTGGGGCATATGGATTTCGGCTACCGGTGGCGCCGGTACGCAGGATCTGCTGGATGAGATTCTGCGCCGCCTGCCCGCAGGACCGCCGTACTACGAAGAGGAACAGATCACCGACCTGTACGAGCGCGAGATTGCCGCCGATTTAATTCGGGAAGCCGCGCTGATTCATCTAAAAGACGAAGTGCCGCACGCCATTGCCGTGCGCATGGAGGAGTACAAAGAGCGCAGTGAGGATACCGCCTACATCGCCGCCACGCTTTTGCTGGAGCGGGAAGCCCACAAGCCCATTGTCATCGGCAAGGGGGGCGAGATGCTCAAACGCATCGGCACGACCGCCCGTCAGGAGATCGAAGCCATGAGCGGACGCAAGGTGTACCTCGATCTGCGTGTCAAGGTGATGGAGAACTGGCGCGACAACCCTGCGTTGTTGCGCTCTCTGGGGTACGTGGTGCGAAAGGAATGAGAGCATGAACCTGCCACTGCTGGGATTGACCTTTGCCGCCTGTGTGCTGGAGTGGGTGGTTGTCCTGCGCAACAGCCGCTGGCACGACCTGACCAAACCTCTGCCGATGATCCTGCTCATCCTGTGGTACAGTCTGAGCGGGGGGTGGAGCGGGCAGGGATTGTGGTTCGGGTTGGGGCTGAGCGCATCCCTGCTGGGGGACATTCTGCTTTTGCGGGAGCGCACCTTCCTGCCCGGTATGGGGGCGTTTTTCCTGGCGCACGTCTTTTACATTGTCGGCTTGTGGCGCGGCTTACCTCCTCAAACGGGGCTGGCGGTGCTTTTCTTTGTGCTGGTGGCGGCGGCTCTGGGCTGGCTGGCGTGGCAGGCGCGCGGCGAAGCGTGGCGCAGACTGACTCAGTCCGGGATGGCGGCGCCGGTGACGGCTTACGCCTTCATCCTCTCGGCGATGACCTTCTCCGCCCTGCTCACCCTGGCGCGCCCGGACTGGAACCCTCAGGGAGCGCTCCTGCTGGCGCTGGGGGCGGTGTTGTTTTTCCTGTCGGATGCCATTCTGGCGTGGGATCGCTTTCTGCGTCCTCTGCGCGCGCCCGGCACGCTGATGATTCCCTATCTGCTGGGGCAGATGAGCATCGCCGTGGGCGCCTTACTGGCTTGTGCAGGATGAACTGACTGTGGAAAGTGTTTTCCCGTTTGTGTTCCGTGCCTGAGGGCTTTCTCGAGTTCGGTTAAGCAACCCTTGAAGTCATCGGCAGGGCAAGAACCGTTCTCTTGACCCCATGATAAAGTTCGATTATTATTTAGCCGACTAAAAGTTAGTCGGCTAAATAATTTTGGGAGAGGAAGGATCACCCCATGCACTTCCCCGATACGCTGGATTTTTTACTGCATCAGGTATGCCACCTGCATCATCACCGCGTGCGGCAGGTATTCGAAAGTCTGGGACTGTACCGCGGACAGCCCCCCATCCTGCGCCTGCTGTGGGATGAAGAAGGGCTGACCCACAACGAACTGGCTTTACGCCTCAATGTGACCCCCGCCACCATGTCCAGAACGCTTCAGCGCATGGAAAAAGCCGGCTTTGTGGTGCGCAAGCCCGACCCCGACGATCAGCGCGTTTCGCGGGTGTACCTGACCGATCATGGGCGCGCCGTGCAGGCACAGGTTCAGCAAGCCCTGCAGCGCGTCGAAGCCGACACCTTTGCCGGTTTTACCGAAGCGGAACTGCCCATCCTGCGCGGATATCTGGAGCGCATCCGCGAAAACCTCTGGCGGGCGACCGAGACGAAAGACCCTCGATGAGATTGGTCTCCGCCGATGGGGTGAAAGCGCCCGAGAGATGGCAGTGGCGTCCGCGTTGCCGCTTTCAAAGCCCACCATGACCTTTGTTGAACACAGGAACCCGTTATGAAATCTGCCGGTTGGAAGATCTTTGCCTTTCTGAAACCTTACCTGTTGTGGATTGTCCTCGCTCCCTTGCTGATGCTGCTGGAAGTGATCATGGATCTGATGCAGCCGCGCATGGTCGAGCGCATCGTGGATCAGGGCATTGCCCGCCTGGATTTAACCTTTGTCCTGCATACCGGTTTGCTCATGTTCGGGCTGGCGGTCATCGGCGCAGTGGGTGGGATGAGCAACGGCATCTTCGCCGAGATGACCGTGCAGGGCTTCGGCGCCGACCTGCGCGAAGCCCTGTTCCGCAAGGTGCAGACCTTTTCCTTCCGCAATCTGGACGCCTTTGAAACCGGTCAACTTATCACCCGTCTGACCAGCGATGTGGCTCAATTGCAGGAAGGGGTGCTGATCACCCTGCGGATGCTGGTGCGCGCGCCGCTTCTGCTCATCGGCAGTTTGATCATGGCAATCGTCACCAGCCCGCAATTAGCCTTCCTTCCGCTGGTGCTGATGCCCATCGAACTGCTGGCAGTGGTGTGGATCGTGCGCAAAGCCACGCCGCTGTTCACGCTGGTGCAGGAAAAACTGGATGCCCTCAACGGGGTCATGGAAGAAAATCTGTCGGGGATGCGGGTGGTCAAAGCCTTTGCCCGCTCGGCGCATGAGAAACAGCGCTTTTCCCGCGCCAACCGAAACCTCACCGATCAGGCGGTGCGCGCCGGGCGCACCGTGGCGGTGATGCCCTCGTTTATGATGCTCACCATGAATCTGGGTGTGGTGGGGGTGCTGTGGTTTGGCGGAGTGCAGGTGGTGCGCGGCGGCATGCAGGTTGGGCAGATCATCGCCTTCGTCAACTACCTGATGACCACCCTCTTCTCGCTGATGATGGTCAGTCAGATGGTCATCCAGTTCTCCCGAGCCGAGGCTTCGGCGCGGCGCATCGAAGAAGTGCTGTCTGCCGAGCCGGACATTCAGGACGTGCCCGATGCCATCCGGGATGTGCGTCTGAAAGGGCATGTGGTCTTCGACCGCGTCACCTTTGGCTATGACGGGGAGAACAGCGAGCCGGTGCTCAAAGAGGTCAGTTTCAGCGCCCAACCCGGTGAGACGGTGGCGATTTTAGGCATGACCGGCGCGGGTAAAAGCACGCTGGTGCACCTCATCCCGCGCTTCTATGATGTGCTGGATGGGCGCATCCTTCTGGATGGCGTGGATGTGCGCCGGTTCGACCAGAAGACCCTGCGCCGCAATATCGGCATGGTGTTGCAGGAAACCGTGCTCTTCAGCGGCACGATTCGCGACAACATCCGTTACGGCAAACCCGACGCCGGCGAGGATGAGGTGATTGCGGCGGCAAAGGCGGCGCAAGCCCACGAGTTCATCCTCAACCTGCCCAACGGATACGATACCGTCATTGGTCAGCGCGGGGTCAATCTCTCGGGGGGGCAAAAACAGCGCATCGCCATCGCCCGCGCCCTGCTGATTCAACCCGCCATCCTCATTCTGGATGACAGCACCAGCGCCGTGGACGTGGAAACCGAAACCCGAATTCAGCAGGCGCTGGAACATCTCATGCGCAACCGCACCTGTCTGGTGATTGCTCAGCGCATCAGCACGGTGCTGAAAGCCGACAAAATCCTTGTGCTGGAGGATGGACGGATTGTCGCACAGGGCACGCACGCCGAACTGCTGGCGAGCAGTCCCATCTATCAGGACATCTTTGAATCGCAACTAGGCAATGGAGTGAAGATTTATGGCTGAAATTCGACGCACACCCACACAATCACCCGCCACTCCGCCGCCTGTGATGGGTTTCCGTCCAGGGGGTGGTCCACCGTTTGCCTTCTTGCAGGGGGGCGAAAAATCCCGCAATGCCCGCGGCACGCTCCTGCGTCTGGCGCGCTACCTGCGCCGTCAGCGCTGGGTGCTTCTGGGCACGGCTGTGTTGGTGCTGTTCGTCACCGCGGTGGATTTGTTGGGACCCTATCTGATGAGCCTTGCCATTGACCACTTCATCAAGGGCAGCGACCTGCCCGGTCTGGCGCGGCTCGTCGGCTGGATGATTCTGGCTTATCTGGTGGCGGCGGGCGGCACCTGGCTGCAAACCTACCTGATGGTGGGGGTGGCACAGCAATCGGTGCGCGACCTGCGCGATGACCTGTTCGGGCGCATGCAGTCCCTGCCTCTGCGCTTCTTCGACCAGCACGCTCACGGCGACTTAATGAGCCGTCTGACCAACGACATGGAGAACATCAGCAATGTGCTGGCAACCAGTTTCAGTCAGTTGATTTCCAGCATCGTCGGGCTGATCGGCGTGCTGGTTCTCATCTTCATGCTCAATGTGCCGATGGCGGTGGTCAGCCTCGTGGTCATGCCGCTCACGTATGTGCTCACCCGCGCCATTGCCCGACGCACCCGCCGCGGCTTTCGCGAGGTCCAGCAGGCGCTGGGCGAACTCAACGGCATCATCGAGGAAACCATCACCGGCGAGCGCACCGTCAAAGCCTTCGTGCGCGAGGAAACGGTGGTGGGACAATTTTCGCAAACCAATCAGCGCCTGCGGCGGGTGGCTTTGCGCGCGCGCATCCTCACCAGTTTCATGGGACCGCTGATGAACATGGTCAACAATCTGGGGCTGGCAATTGTTGCCTGCACGGGCGGGGTGCTGGCGGTGCAGGGCATGGCAACCGTGGGGGAGATTGCCGCTTTCATCAACTACGCCGGCAGGCTGGGACGTCCGCTGAACCAGATTGCTCAATTGTTCAGCACCATTCAGTCGGCGCTGGCGGGGGCAGAACGAGTCTTCGAACTGATGGATCAGACTCCTGAACAGGACGCACCCGATGCCCGACCGCTGACTCATGTGCGCGGCGAGGTGGAGTTTGACCATGTCACCTTTTCGTACGAACCCGGCGTGCCGGTGTTGAAGGATGTCTGCCTGCACGCCAAACCCGGCGAGATGATTGCTCTGGTGGGTCCAACCGGTGCGGGCAAGACCACCATTGCCAACCTGCTCACCCGCTTTTACGATGTGGACGAAGGTGCCATCCGCATCGATGGGCAGGACATCCGCACGCTCCGCATGGATGATCTGCGGGAAAAATTGGGGCTGGTGCTTCAGGACACCTTCCTCTTCAGCGGCACGGTGATGGACAATATCCGCTACGGACGGCTGGATGCCAGCGATGAAGAGGTGATTGCCGCGGCGCAACTCGCCAACGCCGATCCCTTCATCCGCCGTTTGCCGCATGGCTATCACACCCTTCTCTCGGAGCGGGGCAGTAACCTCAGTCAGGGTCAGCGCCAGTTGCTCGCCATTGCCCGCGCCGTGCTGGCAGACCCGGAAATCTTGATTCTGGACGAAGCCACCAGCAATGTGGACACGCGAACCGAGAAGCACCTGCAGGAAGCCCTGATGCGCCTGATGAAGGGACGCACCTCGTTCGTCATTGCCCACCGCCTCAGCACCATCCGCGACGCCGATCAGGTGCTGGTGATTCACGAAGGGCGCATCATCGAGCGGGGTACGCATGCCGGTCTGCTGGCACAACAGGGCTTTTACTACCGCCTGTATCAGAGCCAGTTCAAGGGCTTGCCGGTCTCGGCAGGCGCGTAAGGGGAGGGCGTTTCCGGTTGTGCTTGAAAAAAGCGGGAATTTTCATAAACATTTGAACAAATGTGCTATAATGTGAACATTCTTTGCAAGCGTCTTTTTCTTCAAGACGCATTGAATGTATAATCAGGAAAAGAGTTCGTTCACAGGAGTACATCCATATGGCACGTAAATCGCAACCCCCGGTCCCCATCCCCTCGCGTCCAGACCCGCTGGATGAAGCCCGTCGTGCGGTGCTGGACAAAGCCCTGGGGGATATCACCAAACGCTACGGCGAAGGCGCCATCATGCGCATGGGCGAAGCCCAGCACATGGCGGTGGAAGCCATTCCCACCGGCTCCCTCTCGCTGGATATTGCCCTTGGGGTTGGCGGTGTTCCGCGCGGTCGTATTACCGAAATTTACGGTCCCGAATCGTCCGGAAAGACCACCATCTGTCAGCATATCGTTGCCGAGGCTCAGCGCATGGGCGGAGTGGCTGCTTACATTGATATGGAGCATGCGCTGGACCCGGCTTACGCCGCCCGTTGTGGGGTGGATGTCGAAAACCTGCTCATCTCTCAGCCCGATACCGGCGAGCAGGCGCTGGAAATCGCCGAGACGCTGGTGCGCTCCGGCGCTGTGGATGTGGTGGTGATCGACTCGGTGGCGGCGCTGGTGCCGCGTGCCGAAATCGAAGGCGATATGGGCGACGCCAGCATGGGCATGCAGGCGCGTTTGATGTCGCAAGCCCTGCGCAAACTCTCCGGCGCCATCAACCAGACCAAAACCACGGTGATCTTCACCAACCAGTTGCGCCAGAAAATCGGGGTCATGTTCGGCAATCCCGAAACCACCACCGGCGGTATGGCGCTGAAGTTCTACGCCTCGGTGCGTCTGGATATCCGCCGCATTCAATCCATCAAACTTGGCGCGGAGATCATCGGTAACCGGGTGCGCGTCCGCGTGGTCAAGAACAAGGTTGCGCCGCCCTTCCGCACGGCGGAGTTTGACATCATGTACAACGAGGGCATCTCCAAAGTGGGCGATGTGCTCGATCTGGCAACCAGCCTGGAAATTGTCACCAAGCGCGGGGCGTTCTTCTCTTACGGCGATGTCCGTCTGGGACAGGGGCGGGAAAACGCCAAAGAGTTCCTGCGTCAGAACCCTGACCTGCTTCAGGAGATCGAACTGGCGGTGCGCCAGCGCGCCATGAGCGGCGAACTGCCTCTGCCGCTTGCCGGTGGGGATGAGGATGCCGAAGAACTCTAGACCGTGGGCAATCAGGATGAGCCTTGCGCTCATCCTGTTGATTCTGGCGGGGTGTGGAGGGCTGCCTGCGCGGGGGACTCCCACCCCGACCCTGGCGCCATTTCGTCCCGCTCCGCCTCTGCCTGCCACGCCCACACCGCCTACCAACCCGGCGGAACTGGTTCTGCCGCTTTCCACGCCCGTCTGTCTGGATAACCTGACCTTTCTCTCGGATGTGACCATCCCTGACGGAACGGAAGTGGAACCCAATTCCACGCTGGACAAGCGCTGGGAGGTGCAGAACAGCGGCAACTGCAACTGGGATGAGCGCTACCGCCTGCGATTGATTGCCGGTCCTGCCATGCAGGCGTCCGAGGAGCAAGCCCTCTTCCCGGCGCGGAGCGGCGCCAAAGCCGTCATTCAGGTGGTGTTTCAGGCGCCCGCCGAACCCGGGGCATATCGCTCGGCATGGCAAGCCTATAATCCCAGCGGACAGCCCTTTGGCGATGTCATTTTCATTGATATTGTGGTGAAGTGAGCCAAGTCCTGAGCCTGAAGAGTTTTCGGACGGTTGGGTATTTCTGCTTTAAGCGTTTCAATGAGGAACGAAGATGCGTAAGATCACCCTGATGCTCCTGGTTGTGCTCGTGGCGCTCAGCGCCTGTACCTCTGCCGCGGTACCGTCGCCCACTGCCATTCCTGCGTTGGGAGAGACACGGGAAGTGACCGCTGGAGGTTTTTCCTTTCAGGTGCCGCCGGATTACGCCGCGCGGGTGGTGGAGGGAAGAGTGGATCTTTCCGATTCACAGGGTTCGTTGATCCTGCATCTGTACGGAGAGCCTGCAGATGTGGAAGATCAGCCCTTGGAGCAGATTGTGGACTCCATCGTCAGCGAAGCCATGACGCGCGGCAATGGCGTGTATGAGAAAAGCGCCGTGTACGCGGTCACCGTGAGCGGTGTGAAAGGCGATGGCTACGACCTGAGCGGTACCTATTTTGGGGCGCCGTTTGAGGGGCAAGCCGTCATCGTGCCGCGTAAGGGAGGCGGTTTCTTCTTCGGTATGGGACTGGCGTTGGGTCAGGGGGAACAGGGTCGCTGGCAAAAAGAGGGGAAAGCGGTCTTTCAATCCATTCTGCAAACGGTTCAGTTCACCGACAAGCCGTGAATTGAACCGGCTTGTCGGTGAATCCATTGCGGGGTTAGTTGGAACCGCTCTCTGCCACACCCAGCCAGAGGTGATTGGGTAAGACCTGTTTGCTGGTGCGCAGTTCAATCGTCCCGGCTTTGGGGTGTTCTTCCGCCACCATGGAAGGGTGTACGAAGCACAGGGTGGGCATGATGCCGTACTTCTTCTGGTAATAGGCTGCTGCGCGCTGTACTTTGGTCTGTAAATCGGCGTGGGTATCGCCGTCGTACCAGAGCATTCCGGTTCGCATCATCTCTCATTCCTCCATTTCTTTCGCATCGGGCAGGGGTCGCCCTGCCAGTTCGAATTTCAGCCAGCCTTCCGGCAGGCGCACGCAAAACTGCTCGCGGTGATCGAAGACCGGAAGGTTCTCCTCGACCAGTGGTAGGGCGTTATAGGCGCTCACCTCGCTGGACCAGCCCAGAATGCGCGTCTTGAACAGACGCACCCACCGGCTCAGATGGGGAATTCCCGCGGTGGGAGCGGTTGCCAGCACCCACACTCCGGCTTCTGCGCTTTGCTTGATCAGCCAATCGAGTTGGACGAGTCCATCGTATCCCAGGGTCATCACCGATTCGAGATCATCGATCAGGATGAGGACGGCAGGACCACCGCGGGCGCCCATGCGCCGCTGTTCGACCAGTTCGGCGAGCGACTTGAGCCAGCGGGTGCAGGTTTCGTTCTCAAGGGCTTCGATGGCAAGACAATGGCGACCGGCATCATGATCACTGCGCCATGACCACCAGCGTTCGGGTTGCGACGATAGAATCAGGTACTGCAAGCGGTGGGGTTGATTGTTGGCGATGCCGCTCTCGAGGACGCTCCGAAGGATTTCCCGCCGGGCGGCGCGATGATCGCTGAGAATCAAGACGGCACCGGGAGTGGGGTCGTTCAGGTCGAGCAATACGGGTAAGCCGTCTTCGCCTACACCCAGCAAAGCGGTGTTGGGCGGAAGTCTTCGCGGCATGGCGGGTCTGCGGCGGTTGCCAGCCGGGGAGGGCATCCGCGATTGCAGGGTATCGCCCAGACGCTGAGCCACACGCTGACCTGTTTCCCGTAAATTGGGGAACGGTCGCAAGGGTTGAAGTGGGGGCGTGGGACGCATGGAGTTCATTTTTTCTACTCTTTCCATTGTTTTCATATAGAACATTAGTTCTATTACAGTATAACCTGATTCCAGCGCTTGTCAAGTAGGATTTCCAAAAGTGGTTCTGAGTTTTTCAGGAATTTGAATTTTCGCATTCACCGCCTTAATCACACAGGGGAGAGGAATGGACCTCTCCCCTGCTTTGTTCAGGCTTCCTGTTGTCCTCGAGCGCTCATCCCGAAAGATCCAGTTCCTGAAGGATTGCCCACGTGAAGGTCTCGGCGTCGGACAGGGCTTGCGGTTCGAGCGCTTTGGGCAGATCGCTCATCTGGTGCCAGCGCGCCGAGGTGGTTTCTCCCGAGGGGGGAATGGCGCAAACCGTCAGGGCAATGCGTCCCTGCAGGGTGGCAGGCAGGGCATCGGTGTATGCCGTGCCGATGACTTCTTTGCACGCCAACGGTTGAGAGCGGAGCGCCCTGCGCGCCCATTCCAGCGCCTGCGGATGGGTGGCGTGTTTGAAGATCAGCCCATCGCGGGTGAGGATGCGCAGTTCGCCCGCGCCGACCTGATCGAGGATGACGTACAGGGCATCTCTGCCTGCCTCTTCCGCGTGCTGGTCGAGGAATGCCCGCATGCCCCAAGCGCCGGTTTCCTCGCAGTCGGTCAACAGCGCCCACACGCGGGTGCGCCGGAGGGGCTGGTTCATCAGGCGTTCTGCCGTGGTCAGGATGACCCCAATGCCCGAGGCGTTATCGTTGGCGCCGGGGGTGTGGGGGGTGCGCAGGGCATGCACCATCATCCCGGCGGCAAACCCCTGCAGGAGGAAAAGCGGCAGAGCCAGCCAGCGCCCCCAACCCCCGTTGATCAAAGCCGCCAGCCCGAATGAGAACGTCCCCAGCGCCATGCTGAGGAAGCATCCCGTCACCAGCGCGCCGAACGCCTTCAGCCATGCACCGGTGGAGTAAAACACAGGCGTGCGGTGCGTGTCCAGATGAGCACACAGCACCACATTCCGGCGGGGCGTCTCCAGCGGATCAAAGCGGGCAATCAGGTTAACCGTCTCCCGCCGCGGCAACAGCGGGGTTGCCCAGTGGGGACGAAACTCACTTTCTGCCAGCATTGCCCATACTCCCAGCGCATTCAGGAGGGCTCCAACGGCAAAAAATCCCCCCGAAGCGCCCAGCAGAGCCAGCAGAGAGCCCAGCGCGGCGGCGCCGAACGCCCACAGGAAGGGCAGGTAGGTCTCCGGCGCCCCTCGAAAGGATTGCAGGCGCGTTTCGACCGCGCCGCAGGCTTCCAGAAAATGGGCGCACTCCTGCGCCGCATGACGCACCGCTGGGGAGCAACTGGGTCTCGCTCCGACGGTGGAAAGCAGGTGACGAATGTGGGTGAGACTGCGGGGTTCCATGATCATCAGTATAGCATGGGGAGAAAAAGAGATACGTCGCGTCGGGCTGACTTTTCGGGAAAGACGCAATCGCTCTCGTGTTAAAATGAGAGCAATCAAGGAGGCAAACAATGAGTTTTTCCAAACGATTAGACGACGCACGCAAAGGATTTTTAAAGGGAGACCCTGAACTGACGGCGAAGGCGCATGATCTGGAAACCATTCGCCGCGCCATGCACCACCGTGAGCGCCACGCTTCGGCGGGGTCGGAATATCTGGGCAGTATGGTGTACGGAGGGTTGGACGGCATTATTACCACCTTTGCCGTGGTGAGCGGGGTGGCAGGCGCTGGACTGAAACCGGAGATCATCATCATCCTCGGGCTGGCAAATGTCCTCGCGGATGGCTTTTCCATGGCAACCGGCGCTTACCTTTCCGAAAAGAGCGAAATGGAACTGTACGAGCGCGAACGTCAGCGCGAAACGTGGGAGGTGGAGCATTACCCCGAGGCAGAGAAAGAAGAACTGCGCCAGTTGTATCTGGCACAGGGGTACCCCGAAGAGGACGCCAATCAGATGGTGGACATCAAAACCCGTGATAAAACCCGCTGGGTGGATGCCATGATGCTGGAAGAACTCAATCTACTGCCCGCCGATACCAGACCGCTCACCAGCGCACTGGTCACCTTTGGCGCGTTTGTGATTGCCGGTCTGCTCCCTCTGATGGTCTTCTTGCTGGACTGGCTGTTGCCCTTCAGTTTGAGCGAGCAGAGCGCCTTCTGGATTTCGGTGGGGGTTTCTGCGCTGGCGTTGTTCGGGTTGGGCGCCGCCAAAGTGCTGGTGACCGAACGTCCCCCCTTGCGCAGTGGTCTGGAAATGCTGGTGGTGGGCGGGCTTGCCGCCGTAGTGGCGTATCTGGTGGGCATGTTCCTGCGCAGTCTGGGCTTGAACGCATAAATTTTCCGCCGAGAAAAGGCTGTGTTATACTCTGCCCCATGCGCGTACCTCGCTGGGGGGTGATTCTGCTGTTCCTGCTTGCCGCTTGCGGTTGGGGCGTTCCGCCTGCCGAGAGTCCCGCGGTGGCTTCTCCCACGCCGTCCTTAACCCTGCCGGCGGAGACAGGTCTGCTTCCATTGCCTTCTCCGTCCCTTCCGGCGACCCCCACCGCTACCTCTGCTCCCACGGCGACCCCATGCTCTGAATCGCAGGGGCATTTCGAGGACGGCGAGATGGACTCGCGCCTGATGAAGCGCACCTTGCCCTACCGCATCTACCTGCCGCCGTGCTTCGATGCGCAGGCTGGCAGTCCTTATCCGGTGCTGATTCTGCTCCACGGGCAGAGTTACCGCGCCGACCAGTGGGAGCGTCTGGGCATGGGCGCTGCCGCCGATGCCCTGATCGCCGCCGGGCAGGTGCGCCCCTTTGTCATCCTTCTGCCGGAAGAGTGGAACACGGGCATCGTCCAGCGCGAAAGCGCCTACGGCAGGGCGCTGGTGGAGGAACTGCTCCCCTTCGTCGAAGCACAGTATGCCCTGTGCCGCGAACGCGCCTGCCGTGCTATTGGCGGCTTATCCCGTGGAGCGGCATGGGCGCTGGATCTGGCTTTTGAGCATCCCGATCTGTTCTCGGCGGTGGGGGCGCACAGCCTTGCTCCGTATTACGGGCAGGAAACGCATCTGCGGCAGATCATCCTGTCCCATCCGGAGATGGTGTTCCCGCGGGTTTATCTGGATACCGGACGCGCCGACCGCTACCGTGCCGAAGCCATCTCGGTGGAGGAGATGTTCACCCGCCTGAGCGTGCCGCACGAGTGGTACTTCAACGAGGGCTTGCACGACGAAGCCTACTGGCAGGCGCATGTTCCCGCCTACCTGCGCTGGTACACCCGTGACTGGTTGCCCTGAGGTTTACCGCCTGCCGCGCCGGTGGAGTCAGGAGCATTTGGTGTCCTTCTCCACCCGATGAAGATCAAAAAAGCCCTCTCCCGGTTCAGGAAGAGGGCTTTGTCGTTCAAAACCGGTAACCTTACGCAATCTGATAGGCAATGCCGCTGACGGGCGGGAGGCGCAGAATCCAGCCGTCTCCCTCGCGGGTCAGGGCGTTCTTGGCGCCGTACAGTTCCTTCACCACCTGACTGAAGCGCCCGCCGTCCAGTTTCACCTCGACGGGGTACGCCGCCGGGTTGAGCGCCACCAGCACGGTCTCATCGCCCTGTTTGCGCTGATAGACGAAGGGCAGTTTACCCGCCTCGGCGTACACCACCTCGAAAGCGCCGCTGGCTTGCAGGGCGGGGTGGCTCTGGCGCAGGGCGATCAAACGGCGCACGCGGTTGAGCAGGGAGTTGGGATCGTTTTCCTGCGCGGCAACCGTGGGGCGTCCGGGACGTTCATCCACCGGCAGGTAAAGGCGCTCGCGGGGTGCGGTGGAGAAGCCGGCGTTGGCTTCGTCGCTCCACTGCATGGGCGTGCGCGATCCGGTGCGCTCGTACCCGCCTTCTTTGGAGGGCAGATTCAGCGTCTGCATGCCGATTTCATCGCCGTAGTAGATGTACGGCGTGCCGGGCATGGTCATCAGGAACAGGTAAATGACTTCCAGATCGTCCCAATCGCGGTTGATGGCAATGCGCGGGTTGATGTCGTGGTTGCCGGTGGGGATGGCGATGTGTCCCTTGCCCGCCACTTTGTTGTAGTGGTACAGGTACTCATCCAGAAATTCCCGGATGTTGCCATGACCGGACTTGTCGAAGAAGGCAAAGCCGTAGGGATCGCCACCGGGGCGGTTTTTGGCGTACTGCTTGCGCATCAGCGAGGTGTAGCCGCGCGAAGCGAAGTGCAGAAGGAAGTCCATGTGGTACCCGCCCAGTCCAATGGCGACCTCGGGGTTGCTCCACTCGGAGACCATGGCGGCTTCGGGGAATTCCGCATCCAGCCAGTCGCGGATCCAGCGCCAGAAGCGGGCGGTTTCCACCTGACCGGGGTCGTTCTTGACCAGCGAACCCGCCATATCCACGCGGAAGCCGTCGGCGCCCATCTCCAGCCAGAAGCGCATGATGTTCTTGACTTCCTGACGCACCCGCTGAGGACCGGGCGCGGTCACCGGCTGCTGCCAGGGCTTGCGCGGATCGGGGTGGGCAAAGCCAAAGTTGAGCGCGGGTTGGGAGTAGAAGAAGTTGGTCAGCGGGTTGCCGTGGCGGTCGGCGTAGCCGTGCACTACATGGAAGCCGGGTTCATCCCAGCGCCAGGGGTCATCGTTCCAGATGTACCAGTCGGTGTACTCGTTGCGTTCGGCTTTGCAGGATTCTTTGAACCAGGGGTGTTCAATGGAAGTGTGTCCCACGACCAGATCGAGCAACACGCGCATGCCGCGCTTGTGGGCTTCCTCGAACAGGCGGCGGGCATCCTCGTTGGTGCCGTAGCGCGGAGCGATTTTGTAGTAATCGGCTACGTCATAACCGGCATCGTAAAAAGGTGAGACGAAGCACGGGTTGAGCCAGAGGGCGTTACAACCCAGCGATTTCACGTAATCCAGTTTGGCGATGATGCCGGGCAAATCGCCGATGCCATCGCCGTTGCTGTCAAAGAAGGATTGGGGGTAAATCTCGTAAAAAACGGCATTTTCGAGCCATGCGGGCTTGGATGTAGATGTGCTCATGTGGAACTCCTTTCTCTGGTGGGAATCATACCCTGTTTGAACAACACTCTGTGCTGATGAATCTCTTTGTTTGTTAAGAAGCCTTTCCTGTCATGGGGTTGGGCTGGGGAAGGGCGTGGCGGTGGGAATGCGGGAGGCATCCAGCGCGCGCATTTCCAGCGCCGAAAACGTCACCGTGAGCGGAGAGGACCCGGCGGCGCGGGCATAGGCGCCGATGCTCCCTTCCGTCCACACCGGGTCGCGCACGCTGAACTGATACACGTCGTTGACGAACAAACGCAGTTCCTGCCCTGCCATCCACACGCCCAGGCGGGCGGGTAGCAATCCCGAAGGCAGTCCTGCCACCGGCGTCCAGTCCTGCAGCAGGGCAATTTTGCCATCCTTCAGGCGCTCGGCGCGCAGGGAGCCGCCGCAGTTGAACAGGATGCGGTAGCCATCGCGCACAGATGCGGCGCGCACCAGCACCCCGTACACATCTTCCGGACGGCACAAACTTGCCTGGAGGGTGATCTCCAGATATCCCTCGCCGGGAAGGGCGCCGTTGCGCAGGCTGGTCAGAACGCCTCGCTCGGCGGTCACCGCCAGGGTCAGTTCGCCGCGGCTCAGGGTGATGCGTCCGGCTTCGCTTTCGCCGGTTTGCCAGTTGCTGCCGGTGAAATCATCCCGTGCGACGACTTCGGCGACGCCCGGACGCATGTCCAGCGTCGGCACGGGCGTGGCAGTGGGGATGGGGGTGGGGGTTTCGGTG
>FWWL01000629.1_pt1 | contig 94241 bp, 91 predicted proteins | sample 2228331 | NCBI WGS metagenome assembly FWWL01 (sample SAMEA103939775, study PRJEB20133) | metagenome | reverse complement strand
CATCACCGATTCTACTTCTTCCTATAACTGAATATGCCTGACATGGTGGACCACCGATAATTATATGTGCTTTATCATTGCCAAGAAGCGAATCAATTAAATTAAAAATATTATTAATTTTTTCTTCGTTGATTTCTTCGTTTATTACTTTTGAGATCAATCTATCAGGAATAATGGAGTAAAAAATATCCCTGTTAATTTCTTTTTTTAAATATTTATAATAATAATCAAGATTCTTATTCTTTTTAAGATAATAATATGCCAATCTTGTTTTTAATGTGTAACATGAATCGACATTTTTTTCAATAAATGCAACAGGATTAAAATTTTCTCTTATAAATCCTTCTGATAAACCACCGGCACCAGCAAATAAATCAATAAAATTAATTTTGTTTTTGCTTTCAGGTTTAACTTTTTTCATAAATATCCAGATATAATTTAAGCTGCCTCATCCCTCCACCTCTGCAATTTCACCAATTGTTATTACCTCCCACTCCTCTGGTATCATTCCTGCCTGCACTTTATGTAAACAGTGATAAAATATGCAACCAACCGAGAATAATCATAACTAGATAACCGAACAGAACAGCGACGATGTTTTAAATGTTCAAATGTCATATCTTTATATCCAATTATTATATTTTCCATCCTATTGTTCCTAAATTTCTTTTTATCTCCTTATCCAATTTTTTACTTTCTTCCATCTGTTTTGCAAGTTCTGCTGTCAACCTTTTCATCTTTTCTTCAAATGCTTCGTCATCTTCTTCCTCTTCAGCTGTTCCAACATAACGACCGGGGGTGAGGATATGGTCGTGTTTTCGTATTTCATCCAGGGTAGCGGCTTTGCAAAAGCCGGGTATATCCTTGTATTTTAATCCATTCTTTCCACGCCAGGCATGGTAAGTATCAGCAATCTTTTTTATCTCTTCGTCAGTGAGTTCGCGGTGTCTTCTATCTACCATTACTCCCATTTTGCGGGCATCTATAAATAAGACCTCACCCTGTCTGTCCCTAAAACCATTTTTCTTTTTATTGCGGGTAATGAACCATAAGCAGGCCGGTATCATGGTGTTATAAAATAGTTGCGATGGCAGGGCAACAATGCAATCCACCAGGTCTGCTTCTATAATGTTTTTTCTTATCTCTCCCTCATTAGAAGTCATAGAACTAAGCGAACCATTGGCAAGGACAAAACCTGCTGTGCCTTTTGGTGATAGATGATGTATGAAATGCTGCACCCAGGCGAAGTTTGCATTTCCCTTTGGTGGCACTCCATATTTCCACCGCACATCTTCCTGCAAAAGTTCTCCGCCCCAGTCACTTACATTAAAGGGTGGATTGGCAAGGATATAGTCAGCTTTTAGGTCCTTGAATTTATCATCATGAAAGGAATCACCCCATTCTATTTTTGCCTCAATTCTGCGAATGGCAAGGTTCATTTTGCATAGTCGCCAGGTGGTCTGGTTACTTTCCTGACCGAAAATGGAAATATCACCAATTCTCCCGCCATGTGCTTCTATGAATTTTTCACTCTGAACAAACATACCCCCAGAACCACAGCAGGGGTCAAAGATTCTGCCTTTGTAGGGCTCAAGCATTTCTACCAGAAGTTTTACAATGCTTTGAGGCGTGTAAAATTGTCCTCCTTTTTTACCTTCGGCATCTGCAAATTGCCCGAGAAAATATTCATAAACACGACCTAATATATCTTTGCTTTTGTTTTCTTTATCACCTAAACCAATGGTTCCGATTAAATCAATGAGTTCTCCCAACCTTTGTTTGTTTAAGGCTGGTCGAGCATAAATTTTGGGTAGCACGCCTTTAAGTGATGGATTTTCTTTTTCAATGGCATCCATAGCTTTATCAATAATCTCGCCAATCTCTGGCCTTTTAGCATTTACTTTGAGATATTCCCATCGTGCCTCTTTAGGAACCCAAAAAACCCTTCTTGCTATGTATTCATCTTTATCTTCCGGATCAGATAACTTATCTTTTTTTATTTCTTCATAAACTTCTACAAAAGCATCAGAAATGTATTTTAAGAAAATCAGTCCAAGCACAACATGCTTATACTCTGCAGCATCCATATTGCTGCGGAGTTTATCAGCAGCCTGCCAGAGTTTTTGTTCAAAACCAAGATTTACACCATTTGAGTTATTTGCTTTCATATTTTTACTCCTGATTTTCTTTATCAAAATTAAATTATACAAAAATTAATTAGTATTAATTTACATTTAGCTTTTTAAATCTACAAACAAATAATAAAAACATTTAAATTATATACTCAATTTATCCCCAATACTTTATTTAGTTTAAATTTTCTCAACTAAAAAATTTGTCATATTATTTATATTTCAATGGATAAGTGTAAGGCAGTTGTAATAGAATTAAATACTGTAATATTTTTATAAAAAATATATAGTTTTTTAATCATATTTGAATTCATATTATCAACATTTTCAATTTTCATTTCAAAAAATTTTGAATATTTGAGTGATATAGATAATAACATTTTAACATTTAAGAATATACAAGTTGAATTAGTTCATAAAAAAATACCTGAGAAAATTATACCATTTTACTGAGAATAAACCCACCTGATATTTAAAAAGGTTTTGAAAGATTTAATTTGATTCTTTTTGATTTTATTTTTTAGTTCCTTTTGTCTCATCATAATCATTATATATCTTTACTTTTTTTGTGTTTATGCTTACGTTTATTTTCATCACCATAACATTCTTTACTTTTTTACTTAAAAAAATTCCAATCCCGATACTTATTACAACTATTTTCAACTTATCTATCTCTCGCCTTCTTTTCAGTTTTTCTAACTATTTTTTTATTTTATAAATTAACTAAAGGGGGCAGTAAAATTAATAAATTGACAAAAAGGGATAATTTTAGTATCATTTAATTATGAAGATAATAAAAAAGGAAGTTGATTATGCTATAAGAGCACTTATATATATCCATCAAAAAGGTGGAAAGGCAAGTGCAAAAGAAATATACTCAGATATAAAAGCTCCAAAGCCATTTATTAGAAAAATTCTTCAGGCTCTTGCAAAAGCAGGTATGCTTGAGTCTGAAAAAGGAAAAGGTGGGGGGTTTTCTTTGAAAATAAGGTTTGAAAATATTAACTTAAAAATGCTTTCAGATATTTTTTCACCACCGCCTATGAGAAGAGGAGAATGTCCTTTTAGAAACAGACTCTGTAATGAGTTTGGAAGATGCAAACTTAAATCAAAAATTTATCAAATAGAACAGGAAGTTTTAGATAAAATGTCACAAATCTCGCTAAGTGAACTGTGGAGGTAATATGCCTAAAAGAACAGTTATAAAGATAATTGAAGAAAAATGTACAGGTTGTGGAATATGTGCTGAGTCATGTCCTGAGGGAGCAATACAGATTATAGATGGCAAGGCAAGACTTGTAAATGAGGTTTTCTGTGATGGGCTTGGAGCTTGCATAAAAGATTGTCCTTATGGAGCTATAATTAAAGAAGAAAGAGAAGCTAAACCATATAATGAAATTAAAACACTTGAAAATATTTTAAAACATGGCATAAATACTGTAAAAGCTCATTTGAAACATTTAAAAGAGCATAATGCTATGGAGTATTATAATGAAGCAATAAAATACTTGAAAAAAAAGAAAATAAAAATTGAACTTGATGATGAAGAAAATGAACCCTGCTGTCCTGGTGCAAAAACTATGAGTTTTAAAAATGAAAACAAAAATATAACTGGTGACAGGATTCCTTCAATGCTTTCTCAATGGCCTATTCAGGCTCATTTGATATCTCCAAATGCACCTTACTTTAAAAATTCAAATCTTGTTATAGCGGCAGACTGTACTGCTTTTTCATACGGAGATTTTCATAGAGATTTTATAAAAGGAAATTCAATTTTTATAGCCTGTCCAAAGCTTGATAGTAATATGGAAAGATACATTGAAAAGACTAATTTACTTATAGATGAAGCAAAGGTTAAAAACATAAATATAGTTACAATGGAAGTTCCGTGCTGCTTTGGACTTGTAAGCCTTGTTGAACAGGCATTAAACAAATCAAAAAGAAGGCCAAAGATTAAACATACAGTAATAGGAATAAATGGAAAGATAGTTGATGAAAAGGATATTTAATTATCTTTTCTGGTATGAAATGATACAAATTACTGCCATAATTATAGAAAGAAGAAACAGATTTTTATCCTCATGATAGACAATTAAACGAGCATTACATTTTGAGGTAAAAAAAACTGGAAGAAGTTCAATGTCACTAATCTCTTTTCCATCATATAATTTTAATTTTCTTTTAACTGGACTACCTAACCATGAAACAAAAGACTCAAGTTCTGCAAAAATGTTATTGTAACTATCAAATATTTTCCACTTCAAAACTCTACTTTCAATTCTCCATAAAATCTGTTCATCTATAGTTTCTATGGTATATACATATTTAATGAAACCTGGAGAACGTTTTATGTGATATATACCATACCTTCCGGTTACTTCTACCTCAAAATTAAACATAGTTCTAAATACTGTATATCTTAAAAAACTTTTTAATGGATTTATTTCTTTTATATTAAATATTTCATTTTCACTGCTATCCTTTACAATTAAATTGAGTGGATTTAGGCTTCCAGAAAGGTCTTCAATAAAAAAATTCATATATAGATTATACATAATTATTTTACATAAAAACCATAAATTAGTTTATAATTTAAAGCAATAACCAAAACCTGTATAACAAACGAAATTACAAAAGTAAATAGGATTTATATAAATATATCCTGATAAAATTAAAAGCAAAGTTATACAAAGAAAATAATAAAATATTTGTAAAACACTTATTTTTATCTAACAGGGCTTGATATAAACTTATTTCTAAAGACGGATATTTTGATCTAATACGAGTCGTAAAATAAAAGCACAGGAAGTATATTTTAAAAAACTTGACAAAATGGTTTAGTATTTGCTAAACTACTAAATATGAGGAAAAATCATATCTATCAAAAAGCTCAGAGTATATCAAAAATTCTCTCATCACTTTCAACTCCAACAAGATTAATGATTACCTGTATGCTTATTAATGGAGAAAAAAATGTAAGTGAGATACTTGAAAAAATAGGAACAACCAAGGGAAATATTTCACAGCATCTTAAAATATTAACTTTAAATGGGATACTTGAAAGTAGAAGGGATGGAAACAAAATGTTTTATTATCTTAAAGATAAAAGAATAATTAAGATAGTTTCAACATTAAAAGAGCTTTACTGTCCTGATTTTAAGATATAAAAAGGAGGAATTATGGACTTAAATAATATAAAACCAGCAAAGGTTGTAGATGCAAGAGCAATGGCATGCCCAGGTCCTCTTCTTGAGGCAAAGAAAGGAATTGCTACAGTTAAAGTAGGGGAGATTCTTGAGATCCAATCTGGTGACAAAGGTTCAAGAGAGGATATACCAGCATGGTGTGCTAAAACAGGAAATGAGTTTTTGGGTTTTGTAGAAAGAGATGGATATGATAGTCTTTATGTTTTAAGAAAAAAATAAAAACTAATTTGATTTAAAATTTTAATTCTATTTTATTAATGAGGTTTTATGGATAAAAAACCAAAGATATTGATAATTACAACAAATCACAGTTCATATCCTGGAGCAAATGCTGTTGGTCAGGCAAGATTAAGCTATGATTCAAATACTTATATAATAAGAGTACCAGATCCTGTTATGTTTCCAGAAGAGTTTTATTTAAAAGCATTTGAAAAAGGTATAGCTGGAATAATTATAATGTCAAGTGGCTCTGATTGCCCTTATGAAGGCGCTTATGAAAGGCTCTCTAAGAGAATTCAAAATGTATATAAGATGATGAAAGAAAAAAATATCGATATAAATAGGCTTAAGCTTACAACTATATGTACAGTATGTAAAGAAGCTTTTTTGAAAGAAATAAGTGATATGAAAAAGGTGGTGCAAAATGCAAAGTAATAAAATATATGATGTGTTAGTTATCGGTGGTGGGATTGCTGGTATGCAAACAGCACTTGATATTGGAGACAGTGGTTTTAATGTTTTGATAGTGGAAAAGCAACCAAGCATTGGTGGAAAGATGATATCATTAAGTAAAGTTTTTCCAACTCTTGACTGTGCAAGCTGTATCACAACACCAAAAATGGCAGCCTCATCACACCATCCAAGAATAGATATTCTTACTTATTCAGAGGTTAAAGAAATAAAAAGAGTTGATGATGAAAACTTTGAAGCAACAATAATAAAAAAGCCAAGATTTGTAATTGAAAGTGAATGTATATCATGTAAAAAATGTGAGGAAGTATGTCCGGTTTATATAACAGATGATTTTGAGCAGGGGCTTGGAGTTAAAAAGGCAATATCAATTCCATTTACAAATGCTATACCTCAGTTTCCAGTTTTAGATGAAACAAAATGTATAAGATGTGGTGCATGTGCCAGAGCATGTCCTAAGGATTGCATTGATTATTTGCAAAAACCACAGGAGTTTAAAGTCAAAATAAAATCAGTTGTTATATCAACTGGTTATGAGATAACTCCGATGGACGCTAAAAAAGAGTACAATGCTAAGATATTTCCTAATGTGATATCTTCAGTTCAAGCTGAAAGGCTTTTAGCACCACACGGACCATATGGAAAATTTTTAAGACCATCTGATGGTAAGATCCCGGATTCAATAGCATATATCCAGTGTGCAGGGTCTCGTGATGAAAGTATAGGTGTTCCATATTGTTCAAGGGTTTGTTGTATGTATGCTATAAAACAGGCTATGCTTCTTGCTGGAATGCTTCCACTCGCTGAAATAACAATCTATTATATGGATATAAGAGCATTTGGCAAGGGGTATGAGCAGTTTTATAATCAGGCTAAGGCAATGGGAATAAATTTTGTAAAGGCAAAGGTGGCAAAAATAACTGAGGATGAGGAACACAATTTAATTTTAAGAATAGACAGACAAGAAGAAGGCTCTAAACCACAGGAAGTAAAACATGATCTTGTTGTTCTTTCACAGGGGCTTATTCCTGCTGTAAAAAATTTCTTTGGACTTGAGATAGAACTTAATAAGTATGGTTTTGTTAATCAAAAAGAAAAAACTTTTGCTCCATCAAAAACTAATATTAAAGGGGTTTTTGTAAGTGGAGTGGCAAGCGGTCCTAAGGATATTCCTGATACAATAGTTGATAGTGGAGCCTGTGCTTTAGAGGTTATAAATTATCTTAAAAATGTAAAAGTAGAATAGGAGTTTTTATGAGTGAGAATATAACAGAAAAAGAACATACAATAAATGAAAATTATAGACAAAAGCCAAAGGTTGCTGTTTATGTATGTCATTGTGGAGGAAATATTTCTGATGTTGTTGATGTTAAAAAAGTGGCTGAAGAGTTATCTAAATATCCAGATGTTGCTATATCAAGAGAATATGCATTTATGTGTTCATCAACAGGGCAAGATTATATAATTGAGGATATTCAAAAAAATGGAATAAACAGGGTTGTTGTTGCTGCATGTTCTCCTGCTCTTCACGAACTTACATTTAGAGGAGCACTTCAGCGAGCAGGTTTAAATCCATATCTTTATGAACATGTGAATATAAGGGAACAGGTAAGCTGGGTTCATAAAAACGATAAAGAAGGAGCAACCAAAAAAGCTATTGCTCTAATTAAGGCTGGTGTTGAGAAAGTTAAAAGACAAGATCCTTTAAACTCAATAAGAGTAGAGGCTATTAAAAGAGTTGCGATAATTGGTGGGGGAATAAGTGGCATGAGAGCAGCACTTGGAGTAAGTGAAGCTGGACTTGAGGCGGTGATAATAGAAAAAACTGATAAATTAGGTGGAAATTTGAACAGAGCAGGTGAAGTGTATCCAACAGGTGAAAAAGCAATAGAGGTTGTAAATAAACTCTCAAAAGAAGTTCTTTCATCCAACAAAATAAAAGTTTATTACAATTCCGAAGTAACATTTGTGAGTGGATATGTTGGAAATTTTCAGATAAATATAAAAAAGAAAGATTCTACCTATGAGAAAATTAAAGCAGGTGCTATAATAATAGCAACTGGATTTGAAGATTATAAACCATATGAAGGAGAATATGGATATGGGTTGAGTGATTATGTTGTAACACTCAGAGATTTTTATAATATTCTTGAAAAATCTACTTCAGGAAAACTTATATACAAAAATAAAGAAATAAACTCTATAACTTTTATCCATTGTGTTGGTTCAAGACAAATTGATGGTATAGATAAACCTCAAAAAAATGGAAAAGTAAATGAATACTGCTCAAGAGTTTGCTGCTCTTCAACAATATACACAATAAATAAATTAAAAGAAAACTATCCTCATATTGAAGTGTTTGATATATACACTGATATAAGAACCTATGGAATGCAGCATGAGGAGTATTACAAAAAAGCTTCTCAAAATGATGTTATTTTTTTTAGAAGACCACTTGAGGAAAGGCCTTTAATTGAGATAGCTGATAAAATAAAAATTAAAACTAAGGATATACTTACAATGGGAGAAGAGATTGAGATTGAAAGTGATATGGTTGTTCTTGTTACCGGGATGTTACCTGCTGATATATCAGATTTAGTTGAGTATATGAAACTACCTAAAAGTGCTGACGGGTTTTTGCAGGAGGTTCATCCAAAGTTAAGGCCTGTTGAGCTTTCTAATAACGGAATATTCATAGCAGGAACTGCCCAGGCTCCTATGGATATTATGGAAAGTTTACAAGCTTCAAGCGCTGCCAGTGCAAAAGCAAATATTCTTCTTGCAAGTGGTGATATTCCACTTGATCCTTTTGTTGCAAGAGTCGATGAGCTTAAATGTACAGGTTGTGAGTTATGTATAAATGAGTGTTCATATACTGGAGCATTGACAATGATAGAAAAAGAGGTTGCTAGAAAAAAGAAGAAAGTAGCGTATGTTAATGCTGCATTGTGTAAAGGGTGCGGTGCATGCGTTGCTGTCTGTAAACCAAGAGCCATAGATCTTCAAGGATGGTCAGTTGAACAGTTTGAAGCAATGGTTGAAGCTATAGCAAAGGAGTAATTATGGATAAATCACAAAAGATAGTAGAACAGCTAAAAATTTTAAATAAAGAAAAAGGTCCAGTTCCAAAAGAACTTATGGATTATTATAAAGAAATGACAAAAAAACAAAAACTGGTTCTTGACTCAATAAAAGATGAAAAAACAGTTCCTGAGATATCAAAAGAGACAAATCTTTCAACAAGTGAAGTTTTATGGTATCTTACAGGTCTTGTTAAATATGGAAAAGCAGAGATAATTCCCGCTAAAACTGGGTATATGAAATATAAAGCAAAGTGAGGTGAAAAATGAAGGTAAATACTAAATTTATAAAAGAAGTAAAGGAGTATGGAGCATTTGATATATCAGCATGCTTTAATTGTGGAAACTGCACTGCTATATGCCCGCTTTCAAAGGAAGATTCATCTTTTCCAAGAAAAATGATAAGATATGCTCAAATAGGGGCTGAAGAGAAAATAAGATCATCTTTGGAACCGTGGATGTGTTATTATTGCGGTGAATGCTCTGATACATGTCCAAGACAGGCTTATCCTGGTGAGTTTATGATGAGTCTAAGAAGATATCTTATTTCTAAGTATGATGTTAGTGGAATATCGAAGTTTTTATATAAATTTCCATGGCTACAAATTTTTATTACGGTTAGTATATTTTTGGTTTCGCTGTTTTTCTTTTTAAATTATCAGGGAGATTTTCAGGAACTTGCTGCAAAAATAGAATATGCTTTTCCAGTTTATGTTAGCTTTGCAATAGCAGGATATCTTTTTATGATGTATAAAAATGTTATTTTGAATAATTATAAAAAATGGTTTCTATCATTTAATTTTACAAATATAAAGGAAACAATAATTCACGGGCTTACCCAGAAAAATTTTCTTTCCTGCTCACAAGATAATCTTAGATGGATAAGCCATATACTTGTTATGAGTGGATATACTCTTACACTTATAATCTCAAATCTCCATCTTTTACAACCTCTAAAAAAACAATACTCATTTACAAACATTCTTTCTCCGCTGGTTCTGTATGCCACTTTATCAATACTTTCTGGTGGTATGATAATGATGACAAGAAGAGCAACTAAAAAAAATCAATCATCTAAATTTTCTCATCCAACTGACTGGTTATTTGTAATAATGCTTTTCTTAATAGGAGTATCAACATTAATAACATTTCTTTCAAACATATTTTATGGACCAAATTCTAAGATAGTTGAGATACTTTATAAGATAAATATAGCGATAGAGATAAGCTGGATAATAATAATTGTTCCTTTTACAAAGTGGATACATATATTTTTTAGACCAGCTGCTATATATTTTTATAACTTAAAGAAAGAACATAATTTAGCATAAGGAGGAAAGATGGAAATTAAAGATCTTGAAAATAAGATAAAGGAACTTGAAGCTGAAATTCAGAACTTAAAAGCAAATATGCCTGAGGATAAGTTATCAATGGTTGTTATGAGTGGAGATCTTGATAAGGTTCTTGCTTCTTTTATAATAGCAACAGGTGCAGCAGCAATGTATGAAAAAGTAGTTATGTTTTTTACATTTTGGGCAATTCCTGTTTTAAAAGACCCCAACAAAAAAGTTCCAAAAAATATTATTTCTAAAGCATTTGAAATAATGCTTCCACAAAATACAAAAGGGCTTAAACTTTCAAAGATGAATATGATGGGAATTGGTCCAAAGATGATAAAATACTTAATGAAAAAACATAATGTAAAAACACTTGAAGAACTTATTAAACTTGCAGCTGATATGGGGAATATAGAGATATATGTATGTCAGATGTCAATGGATTTGATGGGATATAAATGGGAAGAGATGATAGATTATCCGAACATGAAATCTGCTGGAGTTGCTAAGTTTGTAGCTGAAGCTGGAAAAAGTAAAGCTACGCTTTTTATTTAAAGGATTAAAAAATGGAAAATAACGAAAAAATAGTCTATATAATAACTCATGCTGAAGATAATCCAGAAAAGGCTATAATACCATTTGTACTTGCTAACGGTGCAATAGCTATGGATGTTGATGTTTCTATAATACTTCAAAGTAACGGGGTACTTCTGGCAAAAAAAGGATATGCTGAGAAGATAAATCACAGTGGTTTCGATCCACTAAAAAAACTAATAGATCAATATATTCAGGCAGGTAAAAAAATCTATCTATGTGGACCATGCGTTAAGGCGAGAAATATGGAAGATGATATAATAGAGGGCGTAACAATAATCGGAGCTGCTAAAGTTGTTCAGGAAGCTCTCAGCGCAAAAGCAGTCTTTACATATTAGGATTTTTCTCTTTAATAAAACAAGGAGGAATTATATTAATAAAATAATTAAAACATTACTTATAGCTGCCATAAGTATAAATACGGCATATGCTACAAATGGTGATAATATGATAGGTGTTGGACCAACTTCAAGAGCTATGGGCGGAGTTGGCATAGCAAAAGCTCAGGATTCTATCAGTTCTATTTTTGCTAACCCAGCTACATTAACTCAGCTCGAAGGAGATGAGTTTAATTTTGCAGGAACTTATTTTATACCAACTGTAAAAGCTGATGTAAATGCGAGTGGTTCTTTTGGTATATGGAAGGGGGAAAGTCAAGATGCTGCTTATGCTGTCCCTGCTATTGGGCTATCGCATAGAATCAATGATAAATTTATTTTTGGAATAGGTGCTTATGGTGTATCAGGAATGGGTGTTGATTATAGAAATATAGATACTATTGGACAAATGAATACAAAAGTGTCTGTTATGAAATTTGTGTCTGCTTTAGTATATAAAAATGGACCTTTCTCTTATGGAGTTGGTCTTGATATAGATTATCAGGCGGCTGATTTTGGCTCTGGACTTTCACATAACTATGCGCTTGGAGCAAGAGTTGGTGTAAATTATGAGTATGGTAAATGGAATTTTGGGTTTGTCTATGTAACTCCTCAAAATGTAAAGCATGAAAGAATATATGATTTTGATGGAAAAGGTGGTCCTTCAATGACATTTAATGGCTATGATGATTTAAAACTGGAAAATCCTGCCCAATATGGTTTTGGCATTTCCCATAAATGCACAGATAAATTAACTTCATCTGTTGAAGTAAAATATTTTGATTGGGAAAATGCTGATGGATATAAGGATTTTGATTGGGAAAGTCAGTGGATCTATGCTTTAGGCCTAACCTACAAAGCAACAGATAAACTAAATTTAAGAGCAGGATATAATTATTCTAAAAATCCAGTAAAGAAACACGATAACTTTAATCCAATGTCAATAACAAATATACAGGGATATAATATGAGTACCTTAGGATATGAGTATTTCAGAATAATAGGTTTTCCTGCTATAGTTGAACATCATGTTACAGTTGGTGTTGGTTATAACTTAAGTGAGAAGGTTTCATTAAATTTAGGATATAAACATGCATTTGAAAAAACAATTAAAGAAACATTTGGAGGAAGTAACTATATACAATCAAAACTAAGCGAAGATGCTATAGACTTTGGTCTTACATTTAAATTTTAAGACTTAATATAATTTTTTGTTATAATATATCTTATAAGCTTTATGTTCTCTGTTTATTATATTCTATACTTCTATATATCTACACATCCAAAATGGAAGGGTGGCTGAGCGGTTGAAAGCGCCGGTCTTGAAAACCGGTAGGCGGTTTTTCCGCCTCGTGGGTTCGAATCCCACCCCTTCCGTGTTTTGCTAAGAAAAGCGTATATCATTTCGCGAGATTCGAAAGCCCGCAGCAAAACATCTACAATTCAGTTTTGCGAGTGGCAGCCATGCTAAAAATTTTGTGATGAGCTTTTACGCGGGATTCCAAAGTTCACAGGTAAATTTTTTTCATATTTTTAAATTAAAAATACAATAATCCCTAAAAATTATACAACTCTAAAAAAATTAAACTACATATGCGACATAAGGAATTGGAATCTGCATATACAAAATTTTTCTATTTCGTAAAATAAAAGGATATCCCAAAAGATGTAATATGCTTAGTATCCTTAAAAACTTAAACGAAAACACATTAGCAAATAAAAGTTTAAAGATAATAAAGTTTCATCCTTTGTTAGTGGAGAAATATTCGAAAGTTGGAAAAGGAAAGATAAAAGTGATGTTTAGATAAATATTGTAAGCTAAAAGGCAAAAAAGCATATTGGCATCTACCTTAGGTAAAACAATAAAACAAAATAATTAGTTTTTGAGGTTAGTTGGAAAGTATATCATAATCCAGATAACAAAAAAATAAATAAAAGCCAGATAAATCATTGAATATGAGAGCACCATTAGAGTTAATTTTTTTTTAATCTATTAAAATTATAATTAAATTGTAAAAACTTTCCTATTCTCAATGAGAGTTTATGAAAGTAGAGATAAAAAATTAAGTCTTATAGAAATTAAAAAAATAAAGATACATTCATACCCTGTCTGGAAAAAAGAAAAATCTAAATTTGACTGGTTTTATGACTCAAAAGAGATATATTATTTTCTTGAAGGTAAGTCCACAAGTGATGAGGTAAACTTTTTAAAAGGAAAGAAACTTATATTAAAGTTAAGGCATTAATAGCAGACCCAGGTTGTATTTGATGAAATAGATGAGCCTGCAAGATACCCCGCTATGCTAAAAATCCAGGAATTCCTATATTTCATGCCTTAAATCAAAAGAAAGTTACAAGACACGCCGCAGAACAACTTGGAAAAACTTACGAGGAGTCAAATCTTATAATTATGCATGGTGGAGATAGAATTTCTGTAGGAATACATAAAAACGAAAAAGTTATATAGGTAAATCACGCAGTTGATGAAGAGTGTCCATTTGTACCGCAGAAAAGCAAAAGTGTACCTGTAGGCGAGCTTGTTAAAATGTGTTTTTCAGGAAAATATACATTTGAAGAAATAAAATTAAAAATAAAAGGAAAAGGTAGGCTTGTTACTTATATCAGAATAAGTGATATAGTTGCAATAAAAAAATACATAAAAACAGGAGAGTTTATTGAAGGAGTAAACCCTGAGTTTGTTACAAGAGAAAAAACAAAAGAGGTTTTACCTTGCTATGGCATATCAGATATCAAAAGAAACAGGGGCAATTGCGCAGTTTTAGAGGGCAAAGTTGATGGAATAGTTCATGTGTTAAGATGTTTTAGAGATAGCGATGTTGTTCATGTTCCTGGAGATGTTGATCCGATAAGAGATATAGAGGTTATTGAGCTTGAGCTTATTTTATGAAATCTTGAAAGTATAAATAAAATGATAGATAAAAACTCAGGAGCACAAGCACAGGAAATAAAGAGGCAAAGGCAAAAATTGAGAGACTTGAGATTATTAAAAAACACTTGCAGATGGAAAACTTGCCAAGGAAAGCAGCCTTAAGATTGAAGATATGAAAGAGTTTCATCTTTTTAATCTCAAAACTTATTTTATATGCAGCAAATATCAATGAAAATACTGATGAAAAAGTATTAAAAAAATTATACGATTATGCTTTTAAAAAAGGAACTGAGATTGTAAAAATCTTTGCAAAATAGAGTTTGAGAAGATGAAAGAAAAGAGTTTTTTAAAAGAAATTGAAGAAAAGTACTCTGAACTTGAGAATGTTATAATATATTCAACTAAATTACTTGAACTTATATCATTTTTTTAGAGCTGGAAGTGAAAATGAGGTTAGAGCATAGGTATAAAAAGGGATTTTAGAGATCCTCAGGCTGTCGAAAAGATTTACTTCGACTTTGAAAAAGGTTTTATAAAAGCATAGGTTTATTATTTTGAGGATATAGAAAATGTAGAGATGAAAAAATTTTAAGAGAAAAAGGACTTATAAGACTTGGAGAAAAAAACTACGAAGTTAAAGATGAGGATATCTGCTTTTTTATATTTAATATTTAAAAAAATTTCTTAAGATAATAATATATTATCAAAAAAATTAAAGAAAATTATTTTTAAAATCTTTTTGAAATTTTTTTAAAAGCATATGGCGGAATCATTTTTGATATATATCCACCAAATCTTGCTATCTCTCTGACAACTGAAGAGGATAGATATTAGTATCTGAATTTTGACATAAAAAATATTGTTTTAATTTCAGAATAGAACGTTATGTTTGCAGCTGCATATTGAAACTCGTATTCAATATCAGATACAACTCTCAAATTCCTTATTATAAATTTTATATTTTTAAGATAATTAATTAAAGGGCCATCAAAATTGTCTATCTTATCTATTCTTTCCTCAAAAGTGAAAAACGGTTTTTTATGTTGATTTATAAATACACTTACTATAATTCTATCAAATATCTCAAGAGTTCTTTATATTTATATGTCCGTATGTAAACAGGTCAAAACTTCCTGGCTATATTACAATTTTATTTTTTTCATAATTTTATTTTATATAAATTACTTTTAAATTTTAAAAGCAAAGCCAGAAATTATAGTAAAAGTTATTTTTTTATCTATTAAAGGACTTTTTCTTATTCTTGATGGTATATGTTTGAGGTTAAGATTTAAAAAAAATAAATTCTCATTATATCTTTTTGTCACATTTATATTTATTGAAGGAAAAATAGCATCTTGCGGTAGATAACTTTTAATGTAAGCATTTTCTTCATATTTAAATACACCGTAGCGATAGTTTGTTTTTTCTTGGCTTTCCCAGTCAAACTTTAATCCCAATGCCATGTTGATAAAATTTAAATTAAGTAATCTTGAAAAATATAAAGAAATTGCTATTTGGTTTGATTTGTTTAAATCATATAAAAAATCAATTCCGTATTCATTTTTTCCTTTTCTTGTGGAAATTTTGGTAAAAAAATTTATCTCATCTTTTTTCTTTTTAATTCCCTCAAATTCATAGCTTTCCTCTGGATTAAATGAAGAAGGTTTAAAACTTAATCCAGCAGATATATTAAAATTTCTGAAATTTTTAAAATTATATATTGCTGTTAGACCATTTAAATTAAATTTTTTATATTTGACGCTAACAGCAGGTACAGGAATAAATTTTTCTTTATGATGGGCATATATCGGTTTTGAATATAATAATCCCGGTCCAATCATTATTAGATCACCCGATTGCTGTTGAGCAAAAATAGAGAGAGTTAAAATAAATAACAAGCTAATCATAATAAGATTATACAAAACTTCTCAAATACTGCTAATATATCGTTAAGTTTAATTTCAATAATCAGATAATTTTATTAAAATGGAATTATTGAATTTAAAACCTGAAAATATAAATCTGAAATTAAACTTGAAAAACTTAAAAAAGAAATTATTAAGCTTTATCTACTTTTAAATTTGTCAAGCAATATATATGAGAATGTAAATTACTTTATAACATATACTCAAAGAAAAAAAATAAAAAACTCAATAAGACAGAATATTACACTTAGAAAATATTTTACACATAAAACTCTATTAAAATTATTTTATTGATTAAAGATATTACAAAAGAAAAAAACTTAAAGAAGAATTTTATCAGGCTCAGAAGATGGAATCACCTGGAAATCTTTAGAGTGGCTCACAACTTTAACAATATACTTAGTGTTATCTTAGGATATTCAACATTTCTCTATGAATATATATTAGATAGCTTTCCATGTAAAGATGGTGTTAATGAAATAATAAAAGTATGTGAAAGAGTATGGAATTTTAAAAAGTATCTTTTAAGTTTTAACAGAAAACAACTGCTTTAGAAAAAAATAATAAATATAACTAAATTTTTTAAAAGCATTGATAAATTAATAAAAAATATCATAAGTGAAAAATTAAATTTAATCTTGTTGATGAAACAGATAGAAATATTGAAATTTTTATAAATGATACAGAGCTTGAACAGGTTATATTAAACCTTGCAGTAAACTCAAAAGATGCTATGCCAGATGGTGGTGAGATAACAGTATTATTGAAAAAAGAAAATTTAAATGAAAAAGAATTTTTATTGATATCCTTCAAAGATAATGGTTGTGGAATGGGTGGAAAGATTAAAAAGAGAATATTTGAGCCTTTTTTCACAACAAAAGAAAAAGGTAGAGGCACCGGACTTGGTCTTGCAACAGTTTATGGTATAATTAATAAGAATAATGGTAAGATTGAATTTGAAAGTGAAATTGGAAAAGGCACAACATTTAAAATATATTTTCCAGTGAATGATAAAAAGGAAATATTACAAACTTTTATAAATAACAATGCTGAGAACAAAAAATTTAAAGGTAACCAAGAAAAGATTCTTGTTGTTGATGATGAAAAAGATCTTACAATAATTAATAAGAGAATACTTGAGAAAAATAATTATAAGGTTTACACTGCTAACTCAATCACTGAGGCTATGGAGATTGTTAGTAATCAAAAGATAGATCTTATCATAACTGATGTTATTCTTGGTGATGGAAATGGTGGGGACTTATTTAGAAAAATTGAAGAACTTGGAATAAAGGTTTTATTTATTTTTGTGACAGGATACTCAGAAGATGATATCCCTCCAAATACAATACCTGAAAGTTTTCCATTATTAAAAAAACCATTTTCATTTAAAGAATTTTTAAAAATTATCTCACTTTATCTTAATAAAGAAAAGAAAATAGCTGTTAAAAAATAGTATTTTTATGCTAAAATATATTAAATATGGGGTTTTATTATTAAGATAAAAGGAGTTTTGGTTGGTGAAAAATGATGAGTCTTTTGGAAAATTCATTTTAAAAACACTTTCAAAGTTAAATCTTGATAGGACTGATTATGTTTAAAATTCGCTTTAAGCTATTAAAAAAGTTCAAGACTATGTTATTGTCTTATAATCTCAGATATAAACTTGCATGAGATTAACGGATTTGAGATGGAAAAAAAAGATATTACATAAAATAAAAAGAAAGCAAATTCATGCTTATATATCTGGATTAGTCAACGGGATAACAGATGATGATGAACTTTTAAATAAAAATTCATTTTTTGTATCAAAACCATTTAAACTTGAGGATTTTATTTAAAGCAATAGAATAAGTCTTTTATCTTTTTCTTATCCTTTACTTTAATCTTAACCTTTACTTTTCCATTACTGTAGTTCACTCATTCAAAAAATCCCTCTGTCTCAATTTCCTTCTACTTCTCACTTTATTAAAGGTGAAAAGCAAAGCAGAGGGATTTTACCAGAACTGAGACCAGAAATCAGGCATTCAATTCAATTTCGGGATTTTATAAACTTCTGTATTTTCCTTTTTCTTAAACTTAATATTAACCTATTATTCATTAATTATAGGTTCTTTGGTTTTTGGTTCTGGTAATTCCCTAATCCCCAGCACTTACTACCCAACCACCAGTAGCAAGCACTGAATCTCAAGAATCCTTACCTTTTATGTACGTGCTTTCGTACATCTACCGATAGATTCTCGGTATCTGTGCATTTGCAGCAGTTCTTCGTATAGCAAGGCTCACAATACTTCCAACATTTGCTTCAGGAATATTTGTTATATCTATAATTGTATGCGATATTGCAGGTTTTGAAACAAAATATGCTTTTTTTCCGTTTATTTCAGCCCAGTAAGTTTTGCCTTCAGTTATCTGATAAACATTCTCCACTGGCTCCATTCCAAGACCATCAGAGTATCCAACAGGTATTGTAGCTATTCTCATATTTCTTGTTGCAACTATCTCGCTTGCATAACCAAAACTCTCACCTTTTTTAACATAATTGACTGATATTATTTTTGAATAAAACTTCCAGGGCTTTTTTATAAGCTTTGTTATCTCGTTTTCTCTTTTAAGATACACATCTTTTGGAAAAATACCATATATTAGATTTCCAATTCTTACCATATCAAAGTAATAATCCGGGAAATCTAAAAAAACAAGACTGTTTGCTGCATGCACAATAATATCAGGATAAATTTCTTTTATTTTTTGAGTAATCTCTTTAAATCTTTCAAGTTTTTCCTGTGCTTCAATTTTGTTTTTATATGGAGTATACGCTATATGAGTGGAAAGAGAAAATAATTTTATATTTTTAAATTTTTTAATTTCTCTTGAAAACTCAAATGCATCTTTAAGTCTAACTCCCCATCTTCTAAGCCCTGTATCTATATCAATATTTATTCTCACAGGTTTTCTTGCTCTTCTGTTAAGTTCTTTAATAAAATCCATACTATCTGCTGTTATTATGAAATTATTTTTTAAAATTAAATCAATATCTTCTCTAAGTGATGGCGAAAAAATCATAATATCAAGCGGTGTTTTAAGTTTTAGAGCTTCATATACGCTCATAACACCTAAAAAATTAACTTTATTTTTTTCTGCTATTTTTGAAATTTCATCTGCACCATGACCATATCCATTTGCTTTAACTACAACCATCAGTTTTGATTTCTCAAGTTTTGATTTTATAATTTTTATATTATTCTCTATTGCTTTTGTATCAATTTCTATCCATTTAATCATAATTTAATTATACAAAAACTTATTTTGTAAAATATATTTTAAGGAGGATATAATGAAAAAATTAATAATTTCAAGTTTTCTATTTATATCTTGCTATGGATTTAAAAATATTTCAAATAATGTTGTTATAAACAAAAACTCAATAGTAGCAGTTATACCACTTATCAATAATAGTGAAACTCCAATGTCTGGTTTTAAAGCAAAAAATATAATAGAAAATGAGCTTTTTGTTAAAAAAATAAATGTATATACAACTGATTTTAATTTAGAAAATGATTATTTTACCGAGAGCCAGTTAAAAGAAATAATCTCGTCATTTAAAACAAAAAATATTGATTATCTAATTTATGGTTATGTAAATGAGTGGAGATATAGATCAGGCATAGACTCAGAGCCCGCTGTAAGTTTGACTTTGAATTTATACGATTTAAAAAATGATAAAGTTATATGGAGTGCTTCTGGTTCACTTACAAGATCATCATATCAATCTGTAGGAACAGTTTCTCAAAAACTTATCAAAAAACTTCTATCATCAATATCTACTAAATGAAAAAAACTTCGTTTTTTGAAGAAATATCTATCTTTGGACTTATTTTTGAAATTATAATTATAAGCTCTGTTTTCTTTTTTTTAGCCTATATTTCAAACAGCGCTGACCCATTTTTTATCAAATCTGAGATAAATATTATTTTAATACTTGTAGCGGTAATAACACTTTTCTACGGACTTGTTGCTGGAATTATCTTAATTGCGCTGATAGGCACAGGGCTTTATTATTTTTATAAACCTTTCCCTTTAAATTACTTTATGAATATTACACTTTTTATGCTTATCTTTGCTGAATTTCATTTTTACTGGAATAGAACTGCTAAAAAATTAAAAAAACAGCTAGAATATTTTGAAGGAAAATTACAGGAGCTTGTTAAAGTTTTTTATCTTCTTAAACTTTCTCATGATCAGCTTGAAAAAAGTTATATCCTGAAACCTGTAAGTTTAAGAAATACATTAAATCATATTAAACAATTATATAATCAATCACCATTTAAAGCTTATGAAGAAGTTTTAAGTGTTATTTCCAAAAACTACGGTATAAAAAGTGCTGCTATATTTTCATATAATGATGGTAAGTTTTTAAAAGAATTTGTAATTAATTTTGAAGAAGACTTAAATGAAGAAAGTGAAGTTTTAAACAAAGCAATTGAAATTGAGAGTGTAAGCTATCTACCTAAATTTGAGGATTTAAGAAATGACTATTTAGCTGTAATACCTGCATATGACAGTAGCGAAAATCTTAGATTTATTCTTGTAATAAAAGAAATGCAGTTTTTAAACTATACTCAGGATACCCTTTTCTCAGTGTGGGTTATTCTTAATTATCTTGCAGATTATATGAGTCATATTGATTTTGCAAAGGATTTAATAGAAACTCACCCTGCATGTCCAAGCGATGTTATTGTAGAAATTAAAAGGCTTTCTTTTATGAGAAAGAAATTAGATTTAAAAAGTTATGCAATTTTAATAAATATAAAAGATTCACCCACCTCAGTTGAAGATATTTCACAGCATATTTCAAAACTTCTAAGAGGAGGAGATTTAATATGTAATAATGGAGATTTTATAGTTTTAATTCTACCATTTGTCTCATATTCAAATGTTGAAAGTGTCATAGAAAAAATTAAATTTCTTATCTCAGATAGATTTTATATAAAACAAAATAACATATCCATTAAGGTTTTTGAAATTTTAGCTGATTACAAGAAGACAATAAAATATTTAATATCTACAACAGGAGCAAATGAACCCGACTAATTTATATAAATCATTTTTTTTAGAACTTGCTGCCGTTACATCTATTATAATAAGCCAGAAATATTATGCTATTTTTACATTTTTTATTTTTCATTTTATGGCAAGTTTTTTAATATCTCAAATAATTGTAGCTCTTTTGCCTAAAAATTATAAAAAAAATTTGCTTGCAAATACTTTTTTCTTTACAATTCTAAATACAGTAACACTATTTGTAGGATATATAGCCTCATTTTATTTCGTAACAGTACTTTTAAGAAAAATTAAAACAAAAATAAAATATGATATCAACACAATAAATATATCTCAACTTTCTATATTTCCAGAAACACGAAGAATTCTTGGAGAAGGTATAGCAAATATTGATATCAGTAAAATATCTAAAAATATTAAGTTAAATATACTTGAAACACTTTCAAAAGATATTAGTCCAATTAATATAAGAATAATAAAAAACCTTTTAATTGATAATGACAGCGAGATAAGATTATACAGTTTTCAGACATTAAACAGGATAAAAAATGAAATAAGTTCTCAGATTAATTTAACTTTAAAAGAACTTGAAAAAACTCAAGATAACTTTGAAAAAGCAAAGATTCATAAAAAACTTGGTTTGCTTTATTATGAGATATTTGAGATAGATATAATGGAAGAAAGTCTTAGGAGTTTCTTTATAGAAAAAAGTCTTTTTCATATAAAAGAAGCTGAAAAGATAATAGGAGATGGAGAATTACTTTATATAAGAGGAATGATATTTAAGGCAAAAAAAGAATATGAAAAGGCATTAAGATTATTTGATTTATCTTTAAGATTTAGATTTGATGAGCATAAGGTTCTTCCTCAAATTGCTGAGATATATTATGAAAAAAAAGAGTATGATAAGGTTAAAGAAATATTTAAAAGAGATTATACTCTAAAAATCGATTTAAATACATATATGTATTATCAGATATGGGCTGAAGATTAATATGAAAAAAGCGGATAAAGTCGATATCCTTTTAATCTGTGAGGGGACATTCCCATATATAAAAGGCGGGGTGTCTTCATGGATTTATCAGCTTATAAACGGACTTAAAGACTTTTCTTTTGGTGTTATATTTATAGGAGGAAATCCTTCAGATTATAATGGTATAAAATATGAACTTCCAGAAAATCTTATTCATCTTGAATCACATTTTCTTTTTGATCTGAAAGAATATTCTGAAAAAGAAAAAATAAAAGGAAACAAAAATTTAATCCCCACAATGAGAGATCTTCATTACTGGTTTAGAACTCATGGAGATAGTTTAAAAGATGAATTAAAAAAATTTGATTTTTATAATAAGATAGATGAAAAACAGTTTTTATATTCTAAAAGATCTTTTCAGTTTATAATTGAGGAATATAAAAAAAATGCTAACGATGTTCCGTTTATAGATTACTTCTGGACTGTTAGAAATATTCATGCTCCAATATGGAAGATAGTAAATATTGCTAAGAACGCTCCACAGTTTAAAATAGTTCACTCACCTTCAACTGGTTATGCTGGTTTTTTAGCAGCTTTTTTAAAAGAAAATTATAAAAAAAATTTTATATTAACAGAGCATGGAATATATCTTATGGAAAGAAAAATAGATATAATGCTTTCAAACTGGATAAAAGAATACAGAATAAATTTACTTAAAGGCTCATCTGAAAAGAATTATCTCAAAGAACTATGGATAAGATTTTTTCAAGGGATAAATAAATTTGCCTATGAAAATGCTGACAAAATAATTTCACTTTATAATGGAGCTAAAAAAATGCAAATAAATATTGGAGCAGATGAAAAAAAGTGTGAGGTTATATCTAACGGCATAAATATTGAAAGATTTTATAAAATTTACCAAAAAAGAAAAGAAACTAAAAATGTAATTGGACTTGTCGGAAGAGTAGTTCCAATAAAAGATATAAAAACATTTATTACAGCAATAAAAATAGCTTCAAAAGAAATACCGGATATTGAAGGGTGGATAGTTGGACCTCAGGATGAAGATAAAGAATATTTTGAAGAATGTTTAGAACTTACAAGAACTTTAAATATTGAAAATAATATAAAATTTTTTGGTTTTAAACCTATTGATGAAGTTCTTGAAAATATAAAAATTTTAACACTTACATCAATAAGCGAAGGCATGCCACTTGTAATACTTGAAGCTTTTGGAGCAGGTGTGCCTTGTGTAGCTACAAGTGTTGGAAGTTGCTCAGAACTTATTTATGGAAGGGATGAGGATGACATTAAGCTTGGAAAAGCTGGTGAAATAACACCAGTTGCTAATGCTGAAGTTATTGCAAAAAGATATGTAGAAATATTAAAAAATAAAGATTTATGGGAAAAATATTCTCGAACTGCACTTGAAAGAGTTAGAAGATACTATGATGAAAATAAACTTTTTCAAAGATATAGAGAGTTATATTTAAGTTATATAAAATAATATGGCAGGAATTGGATTTGAATTAAAAAAATTATTTAAAGAAAACCATTTAACTTCCATATTTAAGGTTTATGGATACTCTGCTATTTTAAGCTCAGGGCCATGGATTATTTCAATATTATCGATTCTTTTTATAGGACTTTATAAAATTTATAAAGGAAAATATATAGATCAAATCATTCAGTTTCAGGTAACAATCACATACATACTTGCTTTAAGTCTCATAATATCATCTTTTTTCCAGCTTTCATTTTCAAGGTTTGTGGCAAATAAAATCTTTAAAAAAGAAGATGAAAAAATATTTTCATCTTATTTAGGACTTACAAGCCTTGTCTTCATAATATCTTTCTTTATTTCTATTATTTTTTCATATTTTTTCTTAAAAGATGCAAGTGTTAGTTATATAATTCTTTTTGTTTCATCACTTTGTGTACTTTCAAATGTATGGATAGCTAACTCAATGCTTCTGGGAATAAAAAAGTATAACACCATTTTCTGGTCATATTTTATTTCTTATTCACTTATAATTATAATAACCATTTTTATACCATCAAAAAATCTCACTGGTTTGCTTCTTTCATTTTTTATTGGAAACACTGTTTTATTTTTTATGCTGTCTACAATAATAATAAAAAACTATCCATCATCTAAAAATCTTTTAAGTTTTGATTTTATAAAAAATAAGGAAGACAGGCTTATACCCTGTCTTATATTTGGAGCATTTTTTTATAACCTTGGTATATGGATTGATAAATTTATATTCTGGTTTTCTCCACAGACAGGTTACAAAGTCATATCAGGACTAAATGCAAGCGTGGTTTATGATCTTCCAATTTTTCTAGCATATCTTTCAATAATACCTGGTATGGCTATATTTTTTTACAGACTTGAAGCTGATTTCGCAGAAAAGTATGAGTTTTTTTATCAGGTTGTTAGAGAAGGTGGAACATTCGGTGAGATAAAAGAAAGAAAAGCTGATATGATAGATACTCTTAGAATAATGATAAGAGAAATAATAATAATTCAGGGGATATTTGATATTCTTATATACTTTTTTTCAGAGGATATATTTGGTTTATTAAAAATGCCAAAGTTATATCTTCCACTTTTCCATATCGATCTTATATCAGTTCAAATTCAGCTCGGTTTTATGGCAATGTTAAGCGTTCTTCATTATCTTGATAAAAGAAAAGAAGCAATGTGGCTTGGTTTTATTTTTGTCTTATTAAATGGGTTTTTAAGCTGGATAACAATAAAATATTTGGGTCCTGCTTATTTTGGTTATGGATTTGGAGTTTCTGTGTTTATACCTTTTATAATAAGCCTTATTATACTAAATAAAACTTTAAAAGAGCTTGAATATGAAACTTTTATGCTTGGTTAGTTTATTTATTTCTTTGAACTTAAAGGCAGAAAATTTTGCCTTTTATTATGGTAATAATTTTGAAGATAAAAAAATGAAAATTTTTGATTATATAGTAGTTGTGCCTGAAAATATTAATCAAGATTTACTTAAAAAAAATTATCAGAAGTTTTATGCATACTTAAGCATCTGTGAAACTCAGGATAATATTAATAAAAATTTAATTATAGGAGAAAATAAAATCTGGGGTTCAAAAATAGGAGATCTTAGAAAAAAAGATTACAGAAATTTTATAATTAAAAAGGCAAAAGAATACACAGATAGAGGATTTAATAACTTTTTCCTGGATACCGTGGACTCTTATATCGGAGTTTTAAAAACTCAAAAAGAAAAAGCAGAATATGAAGATGCTATTATTGAAACAGTAAAAGAGATTAAAAATCTAATCCCCTATGGAAAGATAATAATTAACAGAGGTTTTGAAATAATGGATAGATTAAAACCATATACTGATTATATTGTAGCAGAATCAATGTATTTTGGATATAATGAAGACAAAAAATATATAAAAATGAAAGAAGAAGATACAATATGGCTTAGAGAAAAATTAAACAAAGCAAAAGAACTCGGATATAAAGTTATAGTTATAGATTATTTACCTGAAGAAAACTATAAAGAAAGAGTTGAGCATGCAAGAAAAATAAGAGGGGATGGATTTATCCCATATATATCAAATATTGAACTTAACAGTTGGGGAGATAATGATTTTGAAAAAATAAAAAGAAAAATTTTAATTTATTATGACAGCACAAAGGTTAGTGATTTAATTTATTCTCAGGCTCACAGGCTTGTTCAGATGCCACTTGAATACTATGGATATGTTGCTGACATAAAAGATATAAACAAAGGGCTTATTCAAAATACTGAGGATTATCATGCAGTAATATTTTGCCTTGAAAATGATATTGTAAAAAAACCAAAGGAAGTTTTAAACTGGATTGAAAGAGAAATTAAAAAAGGGAAGAAAATCCTTTTTCTTGGTTACATCCCATTCCCAAAAGAAGATTATTACTTTAAAAAACTTAAAATAAAATTAGAAAAAAATATGGCTTTACCTACTGAAAAAGTAAAGATAATTGAAACAAAATATAAAAGCTTTGAGCTTCCTTTTAATTATTTTTACTCTGATTATGTTTTAGTTCCTTTAAATTCAAAACCTGTTGTAGTATTTGAAAACTCAAAGGCTCAAAAACACTTTCAGGCCGCTATAACTGAGTGGGGGGGATATATTATAAATGAAGCCTGGGTTAATCTAATAAAAGGAACTGAATTATTTATACTAAACCCATTTGAAATATTCAAAGAAATACTTGAACTTGAAAAAATACCTGTTTTAGATCCAACAACAGAAAATGGAAGAAGAATTTTATTTGCTCATATAGACGGAGATGGCTTTAATTCGAGATATGAACCTGATACGAGGTATTATGCCTCTGAAATACTTAAAAAAGAGATACTTGAAAAATATACCATACCTCACTCAGTTTCGATAATAAGAGGAGATTTTGATAGAAAAGACCTTGATAAAAATACAAAAGAAAAACTTATCAAAATAGCAAGAGAAATATTTTCGCTTGATAATGTCGAAATTGCAAATCACTCATACTCACATCCTTTCAAATGGATAGATTTAAAAAATGAAAATGAATATGAACATATTGAACAGGTTTATAATATAAATATACCAGATTATAACTTTAATATACGTGAAGAAACAATAAATACAAATAAATGGATTGATGAAAATTTAGCTCCTAAAGATAAAAAAACAAAACTCTTTTTCTGGACAGGAGACTGTGTTGCACCATATTCAGCTTTAAAGCTTTTATATGACAATAACATTTTGAATATAAATGGTGGATATACTGTTATAAATAAAGAGGCTCCTTTTACATCATTTATACATCCTTTTGGACTTAACAGAGATGGTTTTTATCAAATTTATACAGGCCAACAAAATGAAAATGTATATACCAACTTATGGACAGAACCTTTCTGGGGATACCAGAAAGTTATAGAGACATTTGAAATGACAGAAAAACCAAGAAGATTAAAACCAATTAATATATACTATCATTTTTATTCAGCAAGTAAATGGAGCTCACTTAAAGCATTAAAAAAGGTTTATGATTATGCTATTAACCAAAAAACAAATCCACAGTTTGCATCAGATTATATTAAAAAAGTTCTTGATTTTTATGAATATGAAATATATAAAAATGAAAACAAATATATAATAGTTTCAAATTCTGAGTCTAAAACTATAAGAATTGATAAAAGTCTATATCCAGAAATTTCATTATCTGTATGTGGATATGATAGCGAAAATGACTTAAATTATATTCATTTATATGGAAAATCACCATATAAGATAGTTTTTAGCAATTTAAAATCAAATGATGTTTATCTTAAAAATTCAAATGCAACCATTAAGGACTTTAAAAAAGAAAATGAAGAGATATACATAAAATTTGAGGGATATATAAGTATAGAATATGAACTTAATGGAAAAGAAAGATGTGTCTTAAACGAGAGAAATTATAGAGAAAATAAAAAATATATAAAGGAAATTTATGGAAGATGTAAAAAATAAAGAACAAAAAGTTATAACTTTTTTAGAGCTTTTCTCAATAATTACAATATTTTCGTTTATATTTATTATTCTTTTTCCTGAAAGAAGAATTTTTAATTATATATCAGATAATACAAACATAAAACTAACAGAGATATATCTTAGAAATATTTCTGAACGTTATCCTGATAATATTAAATTTACACTTTCACTTATAGATTTACTGATAAAAGAAAAACAAACAGATGAGGCAGTTTCAGTTTTTGAGAGAAATGAAAAATTTATTCTCAAAGATATATTTTTATATAAAACCTATAAAATAAAGATCTTACTTTCAACAATAACAAAAGAAAATAAAAAAAATTATAATCTTGAAGAAATTAAAGATTTTTATCTTTATATAACACTGAAAGAAGAAAGTTTAATCTATATTGACGAGTTCATAGTTAAAATGATTGAAATAGATGAGTTTGAAATTATAAAAAATCTTCTTATCGAAACAATTAAAAAAACTCAAGTTAAAGAAAACAGAAAAAATACACTTTTAAAATATATTGAGATTATAAAAATGGAAAAAGAATTTAAAAAAGATGTAGTTAAATTAAGAGAAATAGAAAAATACTTTTATGATGATTTTTTCTCAGCAAATTTAATAATAAAAACATATCTTGAGGCAGGAAGACCTGATATGGCAAGAAATTTTTCAATTAAAACCATAGAGACTAAAAAATTAATATGAGAAAAATTAGAGTTTTTAAACTTTTTGCTTTTTTGTTCTTTTTTTTAAATCTTAATCTTTTGTACCCAAATGAAAAAGAAAACTTTTTTGAACTATCCTATCAGAGTTTTGTATACACAAAAGATCTTGAAAATGCATACAAAATAGCGAAAAAAGCAAATGAATTATATCCTGAAAATATTCTATGGAAAGAAAGATTTTTTCAAATATGTATATGGACAAACAGGGTTGATGAGGCTGTTGAAGTTCTTGAAAAAATATATAAAATTAATACAAAACATAAACTTATAGATTTAAACATAGACAAGATAAAAACTAAAAAGCAGAATCTTTATGAAAAAATAATGCTTGAGAAGTTAAAAGAAAAAAAAGAAAAAGATTTAATTGAACTTTTAAACTTTTATATTGAAAACGGAGAGATAGATAAAGCGAAAAAAATAGTAGAAGAAAACTCTCAAATTATAAAAAGCAATGAAGGTTTTAAAAAGCTTTCAGAACTTTATTTAATTACACTTGAACTTGAAAAGGCAGTTGACTATTACAAAAAAACAGATCAAAAAGATAAGTGTGGGTTTTACCTGGAAGTTTCTAAAAAATATCTTGCTCAAAGAAAATTTTCAGCCTCAAGAGATATCTTAATTAAAAATCTTAAATTCTGTAAAAAAGAGCCAGTATTTTTACAAAATTTATCTGATATATCTCTTATTTTAAATGATACAGTAAATCTTATTAATTCCACCAAACTTCTTTATGAACTTAACGCTTATAGGGAAATAGATGCAGAAAGACTCTATATTTATTATCTTCACAAAGAAAAAGAAAAAGCTGCAGAGGTATCTTTAAATGCTTACAGAAAATTTAAAAAAGGTTATTTCCTCTATTATTTTCTTGCAACAAATTCTAATTTAAAAAAACTGGAGGATAAAGAAGTTCCAGAAAACATTTATTTTTTAATTAAGATAAGAAATCTTGAAGACTTAGATGAAAAAGAAAGAAAAGAGGTGTTAAAATATGTTTTATCTTCAAATGAAAGTGAGATTATAACAAGTTACCTATGGAAAATTATTGAAATAGGTAAAACTGAAGAGAAAAAAGCCATATCAGCTAAATTTAATTGCCAGAAAGATTTCAGATATGCTTTTCCTTTATCTTATCTTAAACTTTCCCTGAATAAAAGTGATGAGGCTTTTTTTTGTTTTAAAAAAGCAATTGAAAAGGAAGTTTCTCAAGAAAATTATTTATCTTTTGCATATTTTCTTGAAAATACAGGACACAAAACAGAGGCTTTGTTCTATAAAAAGCTTGCATTTGATTATTTAAAAAACAAAACTACGAAAGATTATAACGAAACAAAAGATCTGCTTTTACTATCAATTGATTTTGAAAATAACTCAAATTATTTAGATAAAATAAAAAAAGAAGATTTAAAAGCCAAAGATACTCTTGAGCTTACTCTTTTTTATTTTTCTAAAAATGAGATGTATGAAAAAATAAGGAAATTAATTGAAGATGAAAAATCCCCTATCTGGGCGAGGTTTTTAATAGCAGCCTATGATAAAAACTCTGGAGAATTTAGAAAAATTAAACAGGAAAATCTTCCCTTAAGGGATAAAATAAGCTTTAATGATAAATTTCAAAGAAGGGTTGAAATTTTAGAAGATTTAAACTATCTTTTAGAAAACAATACCTTTGATTTTGAAAACAAAAAACTTGCATTTTATGTAAAAGAAAAATATATTCCTAAAAATCATTTTGTTTTTAATTATGAAAATTTAAATTATGCTGAAAATTTTAACTTTGAACTCAGTTTACAAAAGTACTTTAATAAAAATATTTTCTACGAATTTAATATTAAAAACTCAAATTATAATTTACTTTCATCAAGCTATCTAAAAAGAAGACAAACAAACTCTTCTATTTCACTTATAATAAACTCATACACCTGGAAACTTTATACTGGATATAATAATTATTTTAAAAACTTTTTATCATACGGCTTAAATAAAGATTTTTCAATTAAAAAATCAAAGATTTCTCTTCAACTTGATATAAATAAACCATCTTACGATAGTTTTATTCTTACACTTATTGGAAAGGAAAGTTCTATTAAATCAGGATTCTATATAAAACACATAAAAAATAACTTCTTAAATTACTCAATAAATCTTAAAAATTATTACGACCAGCAAAGCAAGTATCTCGGGAAAAGCATTATAAATGAAATTGGGTATGGAGTACATCTTAAAAATTTATACTTTTATCCTTATTTTAAAACATTTAATTCAAGTTCTAAAAATTCCTCATCTCTTGTAAGCAAGATATACCTTTACAACACAAAAATACTTACTGATAAATTCAATGAAACCGGGCTAAACTTTTACTTAAATGAAAATTATAAAAGCTTTTCAGTTCCACTCAGTATAAACATATCCTATAATACCGAAACATACTTTAATTATTCTATTTATCTTATAATTAAAACAAAGCATACAAAAACTTTATTACAAGAAGTTGCATTATCTCACTCAAATTCATCATACAATACAAAAGATAAAATATACAAGATAAGCTTTTCTTTAAAGTTTTAAAAATCAATTTGGTATTTTAATGCTTGATTTGATATAATTTTTTTATGGAAAATTTTGCAGTCATAGTTGTTTTGGGAGTATCTTTATTAATAGCAGGTGGGATGATAGCTTTATCATATTTATTCGGACCTAAAAAAGAAAATCCAATTAAAAGTGAAAATTTTGAATGCGGTTTTCCTCAAGCACAAAAGCCTAAAAAAGCAGTTAAAACAAATTTTTATCTTATTGCTGTTTTATTTGTAGTTTTTGATATTGAAATAATCTATCTTTATCCCTGGTCAGTTTATCTAAGAGATATCTCTTTTTATGGTTTTTTAAGTGGGGTGGTTTTTATTGTTATGCTTCTAATTGCTTTTTTTTATGTATATAAAAGAGGAGCTCTTGAATGGGATTAGAAAAGATTTTTGGAAATAGTTGGGTAACTTCAAAACTTGAATATGTTATAAACTGGGCAAGAAAGTTTTCCTTCTTTAATTATCCATTTGTAACAGCTTGCTGTGGTATGGAGTTTATGAGTACGTTTGCTTCTACATATGATATAGCAAGATTTGGAGCTGAGTTTCCGAGATTTTCACCAAGACAGGCTGATGTTTTGTTTGTTGTTGGAACTGTAAATCAGAAGATGGCACCTGTTTTAAAAAGAGTATATGAACAGATGATAGAACCAAAGTGGGTAGTTTCATTTGGAGTGTGTGCTACAAGTGGTGGGTTTTATGATAATTACGCTGTTGTTGATGGTATAGATAAAATTATACCTGTTGATGTTTATATTCCAGGTTGTCCTCCAAGACCACAGGCTGTTTTAGATGCTTTGATAAAGCTTCAGGAAAAAGTGCAAAAGGAAAAATTAATATGAGTTTTGAAGAGATAGAAAAAGAATTGAAGAAAGAATTTAAAGAAAATATAAAAGAAAGTTTCTTAAACTTTGAAAATTTTACCATTGTAGTTAAGAAAGATAAAATTTATGAAATTATAAAATTTTTAAAAGAAAGATTTGATTTCAATTTTTTAATGGATCTTTTTGCTATCGACTGGCTTAATTATCCTGAAAGAAAACACCATGAACGATTTGAGGTTGTCTATAATCTTTATTCAATTAAAAATAATTTAAGAGTAATTATAAAAGCACCTGTTGATGAATCTTTCTGTTCAATTCAATCTGTTGTTGGTTTATATGATAGTGCTAATTGGTATGAAAGAGAAGTTTATGACATGTACGGTATAGTATTTAAAAATCATCCTGATTTGAGAAGAATTTTAATGTATGATGAGTTTGTTGGATATCCTCTCAGAAAAGACTATCCTTGGAAAAAAAGACAACCGAGAATTGAGTTAAGGGAGCCAAAATAATGGAGCTTATTGAGAGAATAAAAAAGATAGCTGGAGAAAGCAGAGTTGAAAAAACAGATGATGGAAGAATAATCTTAAATATGGGTCCATCACATCCAGCAATGCATGGAATAATAAGGATAATTCTTACACTTGAAGGCGAAAAAGTAGTAGATAGCGATGTAGAAATAGGATATCTTCATAGAGGTTTTGAGAAAACCTGTGAGAATATAAATTATAATCAGATAATCCCTTATACTGATAGATTGAACTATGTCTCACCATTTATAAATGAGGTCGGGTTTGTAATGGCTGTTGAAAAGCTTATGGGAGTAGAAGTCCCTGAAAGAGCTCAGTATATAAGAGTAATAATGAGCGAGATTTCAAGAATCACAGACCATTTAACCTGTATAGCTGCAAATGCTATGGAACTTGGAGCATTCACACCATATTTTTATCTTATAAACTCAAGAGAAAGATTATATCAAGCAGGAGATATGGTTAGCGGAGGAAGAATTACTCCAAATTATTTCAGGGTTGGTGGAACAAGTTTTGATATAACTCAGGATTTTATAGATTTTTTGAAAGAATCTTTAAAATATCTTGATAAAAACCTATCAGATACCAGAAAACTTCTTGATAGAAATAGAATATTTTATGATAGGTTGAAAGATACCGGAAAAATAACAAAAGAAGAAGCTATGTCATGGGGATTTACCGGTCCAATGTTAAGAGCCTGCGGAGTTGATTATGATGTGAGAAAATATGCCCCATATCTTGTTTATGATAGGTTTGATTTTGAAATTCCTGTATGTGATGATGGAGATAATTATGCAAGATATCTTGTAAGAATAGAAGAAATAGAGCAGAGCAAAAAAATAATTGAGCAAGCAATTAAACAAATTCCAGATGGTCCTGTATCAGTGGATGATTACTCGGTCATTTTACCACCAAAAGAAGAGGTTTATAACTCCATAGAAGGACTTATTTCTCATTTTAAACTTACCTTTGAAGGACCTAAACCTCCAAAAGGAGAGATATATTTTGCTGTTGAAGGTGGTAATGGAGAACTTGGGTATTATATAGTAAGTGATGGTACACATAAACCATGGAGGGTTAGAGTAAGACCACCATGTTTTAGTATAACTTCAGCTTTGCCCAGATTAATAAAGGGTGGTTATGTCGCAGATATAATTGCGACATTTGGACAAATAAACATGATAGGTGGAGAGCTTGAAAGATGATTAAATTGGAAGAGATAAATAAAATAATTTCAAAGTATGAAAAAAAAGAATCATCTATACTTGAGATTTTTCATTATATTCAAAAATATAATGGTTATATCGAAGAATCAGATCTTGAAGAGCTCTCAAAACTTACAGGAATACCATACTCAAGACTTAAATCAGTCTTAACATTTTATACCATGTTTAATCAGAAAAAGATAGGAAGATATCATATTCAAATATGCAGAAACATATCATGTCATATGGCAGGATCAAAAAAACTTGAGGAGTTTTTAAAGAAAGAGTTGAAAATAAGTGAAGGAGAGGTTAGTTCTGATGGACTTTTCAGTTATACCACTGTTGAGTGTTTAGGAGCATGTGGAAATGCTCCTGTTGTTATGATAAATGAAACTTACCATGAAAAAATGGATGAAAATAAACTAAAAGAATTTATTGAAAAAACAAGGAAAGAAAAATGAATATAGTTTTAAATGACTTATTTGACATAAAAAGCTATATAACAAATGGTGGATACAATGCTTTAAAAAAAGCTTTTACAATGAAACCTGAAAACATAATTGAAGAAGTTAAAAAGTCTGGACTTAGAGGAAGAGGTGGAGCAGGATTTCCAACAGGACTTAAATGGTCATTCATACCTAAGACAAATTCTCAAAAATATGTAGTTTGTAATTCAGATGAAAGTGAACCTGGAACATTTAAAGACAGAGAAATTATACATAAAAATCCACATTCAATAATTGAGGGAATGATAATTGCCGGATATGCCATAGGAGCAACTAAGGGATATTTTTACATAAGAGGAGAGTTTGTAAGAGAAGCAAGGATAATTGAAAAGTCTATTTATGAAGCAAAGGAGTTTAAGTATCTTGGTAAAAATATTTTAAACTCAGGTTTTGATTTTGATATAACAATTGTAAGAGGAGCAGGAGCATATATATGTGGGGAAGAGACAGCTTTGCTTGAGTCAATTGAAGGCAAACAAGGAAGACCAAGAAATAAACCACCATTTCCTGCAGTAAAAGGACTTTTCGGTTGCCCAACTATTATAAACAATGTTGAAACACTTGCATCAGTACCATATATAATTTTAAAAGGTGGAGAAAATTACGCTAAGATTGGAACAGAAAAAAGTAAAGGTACAAAACTTTTCTCTGTAAGCGGACCTATTAAAAAACCAGGGGTTTATGAAATCCCACTCGGGCTTTCATTTAAGACATTTTTTAATGACTATCTTGGGGGAATGCTTGATGGAAAAAAGTTAAAAGCAGTAATTCCGGGTGGTTCATCAGTTCCTGTATTGAAGGTAGATGAAATAATGGATGTAAGACTTGATTATGAATCTATTCAAGAAAAAGGATCAATGCTTGGATCCGGTGGGATGATAATAATTGATTCAGAACAGTGTATGGTGGATTTACTCTACACTCTTGTAAGGTTTTATCACCATGAGTCTTGTGGACAATGTACTCCCTGCAGAGAAGGAACCGGATGGAGTGAAAAAATTTTGAAAAAGATATTGAAAGGAGAAGCTAAAAAAGAAGATATTGATCTTCTTTTGGATATTTCAAATAATATGATAGGAAGAACAATATGTCCACTTGCTGATGCATGTGCTATGCCTGTTATTAGTTTTATTACAAAATTTAGAGATGAATTTGAAGCACATTTAACAAAAAGCTGTAAAGTTTGTTTTAAAGGATAACTATGCCAGAGATAACAATTGATGGAAAGAAATTAAGTTTTAATGAAGGAGAAACAATTCTCCAGGTTGCAGAGAGAAATGGGATATACATCCCAAGATACTGCTACCATCCTGCACTTTCCATTGCTGGAAACTGCAGGATATGTCTTGTAGAAATAGAAAAGATGCCAAAGCTTCAAATTTCCTGCTCAACCTTAGCTCAGGATGGTATGGTGGTTTATACTCAAAGCGAAAAGGTTAAAAAAGCAAGGGCAGATATAATGGAATTTCTTTTGATAAATCACCCCCTAGATTGTCCAATATGTGATCAGGTTGGAGAGTGTTATCTTCAAGATTACTACATGGAATATGGGCTTAAAAAAAGCAGAATAAATTTGAAAGACAAAAATAGAAAATCAAAAAGAATGGATGTAGGAAAGTATCTTATTCTTGATAATGAGAGATGTATTTTATGTACAAGATGCGTTAGGTTTTGTGAAGAGGTTACAAAAACAAATGAGCTTTTTATAAATGGAAGAGGTGATCATGCTTTTATTGACCTAAAACCAGGTACAAAAATTGAAAATAATTATTCTTTAAATATAGCTGATATATGCCCGGTTGGAGCATTTACATCAAAAGATTTTAGGTTTAAAGAAAGAGTTTATAGATTGAAAACCACAAACTCAATATGTCCTGGCTGTGCTACAGGATGTAAAATAAAAGTTCAACATAATAATAATAAAATATACAGAATTCTTCCAGACCCAAATATATATACAAATACCTGGATATGCGACTATGGAAGAATGACATATAAAATAACTATTGATGAAAAAAGGCTTTTTGGTATAAAACTTAACTCAAATTCTAAGAATATAAAAGATGGTATTTTTGATTTCGTTGATTTTATAAAAGATAAAAAAATTGCAATAATACTTTCACCATATCTTTCACTTGAAGATAACTTTTCGCTTTATTATCTTGCAAAAAATATAATTGAAACTTCAGATATATTTGTACCGGCAAAAATCGAGCAGAAAATAGAGGATGGAATTTTGATAAACACAGATAAGACTCCAAATATGCGGGGGATTTCTCAATTTAAAGAGATATATGGGGTTAAAGAACTTTCTGAATTTAAAAATGATTATGACCTTTCTATTGGATTTTTTGACGATATTAAAAAACTTAAAATAAATCCTCAAAAAGCTTTTGTTTTTTCATATACTGAAGAAAGAGAATACGAGAATGCCATTGGAATTACAACTTATTTCGAAAATGAAGGTAGCTTTATAAACTGGCAGGGATTTTTAAGGAAAACTCAAAAAGCAGTTGAACCATCTCAAAATACAATATCAGTAAAAGATTTTGTATTTAAAATTGCAAATCTTAAATCTATATATCCTGATGATAAAGAAATTTATGAATTTTTTAAAAAACTTAACTTTAAAACAGAGGGTGATAAGTAAATGGATTTTTTAAAGGAGTTTATTTTAAATATTTTAAACAATTATAAAAATGAAGTATATTACATAATAGAAACATTTGTAAAAATTGCACTCTTTTACGGTGGAGTAATGTCCTTAGCAGGGCTTTTGACCATAGGTGAGAGAAAAATAAGTGCGCTTATGCAGGATAGAGTTGGTCCAAATAGAGCAAACATATTTAAATTTACACTGTGGGGACTTTTCCATCCAATTGCAGATGGAATAAAGATGATAATGAAAGAGGATTTTATACCTAAAAACGCATCAAAAATTTTATTTACACTTGCTCCTATTATAGCTATGGTTCCAGTGTTATTTGTTCTTGGTTTTATACCATTTGGAAATTATCTTGACCTTGGATTTTATAAAATTAATTTTGTTATAATAAACTCAGATTTTTCTTTCTTTTTACTTGTTGCAATATCATCACTTGCTATATATGGAACATTTTTAGGTGGTTTTTCCTCAGCAAACAACTGGGGGCTTCTTGGCGCAATAAGAGCACAAGCTCAGATGATATCATATGAGGTTGTAGTTGTTTTATCAGTTTTACCAGTAATTATGATTTATTCAGCAACAGGACTTCAGGATATAATAATAAAACAGAGCGGAACAATCGGTGGAATTATTCCTAACTGGGGAATTTTCTTACAACCACTTTCGTTTCTTATATTCTTTGCAGCAGCTTTAGCTGAAAATAAAAGAACACCGTTTGATGTGGTTGAAGGAGAAAGTGAGATTATTGGGTATTTTATAGAACATGGTTCAATGCGTTTTGCAGCATTTATGTTTGCTGAATATGTTGAGATAATTTTATTTTCAATGCTTATATCAATCTTCTTTTTTGGTGGATGGCAGGTCCCATATCTTACACAGCAAGGTTTCAATCTTGGACCAGTTTTTATAAAATTAAATCATTATATAGTTGTTATCCTTCAACTTGCTTCATTTGCCATAAAAACAATTTTTTTCTCAGTTTTAATTATTATGATAAGATGGACGCTTCCGAGATTTAGATTTGACCAGATAATGAAACTCTGCTGGGTCTATCTTTTACCTTTAAGTATTTTTAATCTACTTATAACAGCTTTAATTATAAGAGGAATTAGATGATAAAAACAAAAAAAATAGTCTCAAAGCCATTAGATATCTTTGAAAAGATATATATAATTGAAGTTATAAGAGGATTTAGTGTAACATTAAGACATTTTTTTGAAAATCTATTTTTCCCGTCAAAGCTTCCTACAATCTCATACCCTGAAGAAAAAATACCATTGCCTGGAAATGCAAAGTTGAAATCAAGACATAGAATAAAAATAAGAAAAGATGGTACACCAAAATGTGTTGCGTGTATGATGTGCTCAACAATATGTCCTGCTGAGTGTATATATATAGAAGCAGATGAAACTGAAAATTATGTTGAAAAATATCCAAAGGTTTTTAATATAGATTTATCAAAATGTGTTATGTGTGGACTTTGTGTTGAAGCATGCCCTGAGGATGCAATTATTATGGACACGTGTGAAATTGCTGGTGGAGCTTATAGTAGGTTTGCAAATTACAAAAAACATGGGCTTTTTTTAACAAAAAATGAGCTTTTTATTAAACTTGAACATGAACATATTTCTAAAAAAGGAGCATCAAATAGACTTGCAAATGAATACTTAGAGGAGAAAAATGATTGAGAAAATTATATTTTATATTCTTGCAATAGTTTCAGTTTCTTCAACAATTTATTTGTTTTTTTCAAAAGACTTATTTAAAAGTTTTATAGCGATGTTTATAATTTTCATTACAACTGCTTTTATTTACTTTCATATGGGGCTTATTTTCTTAGGTGTTTTTCAGTTAATTATATATGCTGGGGCAATTATGGTTTTATTTATAGTAGCAATGAACTTGCTTCCTGAGGTAGAAAAAGAAGTAAAATTCAACAAACCATCAGTTTTTTCTGGATTTTTATTTTCAACTTTATTTCTCATTCTCTTAGGTTTCAGTTTATACAAAATATTAAATAATTTACAGTTTGATTATTCAAAAAAAATAAGCTTTATGGATGTGTCCAGAAATCTTTTTAATGATCTTCCTTTTCAGATAGAGATAATTTCTCTTATTCTATTTGTTGCTATTGTAATAGCTTATTCACTTCTAAGGAGTTTGAAAGATGAGTTATGAGTATTTAATTCTTTCTTATTTACTTTTTTCACTTTCTTTTCTTTTGTTTTTCCGAGTAAAAAATCTTATAATGATCCTTCTTTCAATTGAACTTATGTTAAATGCTCTTAATATAGCAATATCAAATATAGGTTTTATTAAAACCTCATTCTCACCTTACGCTTTTATCATCCTTCTTTTTGCAATTGTTGCAGCGGAAGCTGCCATAGGACTTGCTATAATAATTCTTATATCAAGAAGGTTAAAAACTATTGAGCTTGACTTTCTTACATTTATAAAGGAGAAATATAAATGATTGAAACAAATATTATTAGATGGGTAATTTTTTTCCCATTAATAACGTTTCTTATAAACTTTCTTTTTTCAAGATTTTTAAAAGAAAGAATTTCAGCAATTATCGCTTGTTTCGGCGTAGGATTATCATTTATTTTTTCCTTTATTGCATTTTCAAAAATATATAAGCTTCCATCGGAACTTTACCTTTATGACAAAATTTTTGACTGGATAAATTTTTCAACATTGAATATCCCTCTTGCTTTTTCCTTAGATAGGCTTTCATCAATTATGGCTCTTGTTGTAAGTGGGGTGAGTTTTCTTATTCATATATATTCAATAGCTTATATGGAGGGTGATAAAGATTTTAAAAGATTTTTTTCATATCTCAATCTTTTTGTATTTTTTATGTTAATACTGGTTTTAGCAGAAAATATAATACTTATGTTTGTTGGGTGGGAAGGAGTAGGTCTTTGTTCATATCTTTTAATTGGTTTCTGGTATGAAAACATAAACAATTCAAAAGCAGCAAAAAAAGCATTTATTACAAATAGAGTTGGGGATGCTTTTTTTATAGCTGGTGTTTTAATAACATATTTTATTCTTTCAAAAAATAATCTTTACGATTTAAGCTTTAAAACAATAAATTCAAATATAAATATCTTTTATAATACATCTTTCTGGCAGATATCTTCGCTTTCACTCATATCATTTCTTTTATTTATGGGTGCCACTGGCAAATCAGCTCAATTTCCTTTATATGTGTGGCTTCCTGATGCTATGGCAGGACCAACTCCAGTTTCCGCTTTAATACACGCTGCCACTATGGTTACTGCTGGAGTATATCTTGTTGCAAGGTTATTCCCTTTGTATCAAATTGCTTCAGTTTCAACAATAATTTTATATATCGCTTGCTTTACATCAATAATTTCTGCCTTAATAGCCATAACTCAAAGAGATATTAAAAAAATCCTTGCATATTCTACAATAAGCCAGCTCGGTTATATGTTTATGGGTGTTATAACAAATGTATATCCTTCAGGAGTTTTTCATCTTGTAACACATGCATTTTTCAAAGCTCTTTTGTTTTTAACAGCAGGAGCTGTTATTCACAGTCTTGGTGGCGAGCAGGATATATTTAAGATGGGAGGGCTTAGAGATAAACTTAAAAACATATTTGTTACAATGGTTGTTGGGTGGCTTTCAATAGTTGGATTTCCTTTTTTAAGTGGATATTTCAGTAAAGATTTCATCATAGAAAATATTTATTTAAGCGGTTATAAAACAGTATGGTTTTTAAGTGTTCTTGGAGCATTTTTAACAGCATTTTACATGACAAGGCTTTTTAATATAGCTTTCGTAAGAAAATCAGAAAACCACCATCACATACATAAACCTTCATCTACCATGACCATCCCGCTTTTTATTCTTGCATTTCTTTCAATTGCAGCGGGATACTTTTTAAAGCCATTTTTAGCTTTTTTAAATTTTGAATATTATCATATTGAAGTTCCCTTTATAATAAAAAAACTTCCACTTTTTGCTTCAATTTCAGGAATAATTCTTGGATTTTATCTTACCAGAAAAGAAATCTCAGATAAACTTGAAGAAAGATTTTCACTTCTTCATAAACTTACAAAAAATAAATTTTATGTTGATGAGATATATGAGTTTCTCATAATAAATCCTTTAAAATACATTTCAAATCTTATTTTTAGGTTTGTTGATAGATTGATTATAGATAAAACTTTTGTTGAGGGAAGTGGAAAGTTTTTTTATAAAGCAGGAAGTTTTACTTCACTTATTGAAAACTCAAATATAAGATCTTATGCTTCATATATAGTTTTAGGAGTTTTAATAATGATTTATATATTTATAAGGAGTTTTTAAATGACGCTCAGTTTAATGCTTTTATTTCCAGTTATTGTGTCATTTATAATAGTTTTTGTAAAAAATGAGAAAATAATAAAATATATTTCTTTTGCTACGATGATATTTAATCTCATACTCTCAATATTAATGTATTTTGATTTTCAACCAGGAATCTTAAATTTCGAAGAAAATATACTATGGATTTCATCATTAAATATAAGATATCACATTGGAGTAGATTCGCTTTCACTTCTTATGGTTATGCTTACAAATTTTACTATGGCAGTATCAGTTCTTTCATCTTTCAACTACATAATAAAAGATATAAAGAAATATTACATCTGGCTTTTAATTCTCTCATCAGCAATAAATGGAGTTTTTGTGGCTCAGGATGCATTTCTTTTTTATCTTTTCTGGGAAGCAATGCTTATTCCGATGTATTTTATAATTGGCATGTGGGGTGGGGAAAACAAAATTTATGCAACAATTAAATTTTTCATATATACCATGGCAGCAAGTCTTGTTATGCTTGTTGGAATAATAATAACTTATATAAATCTAAAAAACTCAGGTATAAACTCATTTGAAATTGTAGATTTTTATAAAAATACCTTAACTGGAAAAACTCAGCTTTTTGTCTTTCTATCTTTTTTAATTGCTTTTGCTGTTAAAATACCACTTTTTCCTTTCCACACCTGGCTTCCTGATGCTCATGTTGAAGCTCCAACTGCAGGAAGTGTTATACTTGCTGGAGTTTTGCTTAAAATGGGAGTTTATGGTTATTTAAGATTTTTAATTCCGATGTTCCCGGAACTTTCAAAATCTTTTGCTCCTTATATAGCTCTTTTTGGTGTTATCGGAGTAATATATGCTTCTTTAATGGCATGGGTCCAGAAAGATATAAAAAAACTTGTGGCATACTCATCGGTCGCTCATATGGGCCTTGTGGTTCTTGGAATATTTTCATTTGAACCAAAAGCAATAAATGGAGCAATTTTACAGATGATAAACCATGGAATTTCAACAGGTGGACTTTTCTTAATGATAGGTATTTTATATGAAAGAACACACACAAGAATAATGGAAAATTATGGAGGAATATTTAAAGTTGTTCCTTTTATATCAACCTTTTTTATGATAATAACACTTTCATCAATAGCAGTTCCTACCACAAATGGTTTTATAGGCGAGATAATAATATTTATTGGCTCATTTAAAGCCTATCCAGTTTTAACTGCTTTTGCTCTTTCAGGAATGATATTAGGAGCTGTGTATATGCTTCAAGCTTATGAAAAAATATTTTTTGGAGAACTAAAAGAAGAGAATAAAAATATAACTGATATAAATATAAGGGAGTGGATATATCTGAGCTCAATAGTAATACTGATATTCTGGATAGGAATATACCCAAAACCATTTATAAATTTTATAGACTTATTTATTGAAAGTTTTAAAAACCTGGGAGTTTAAAAATGCCTGTTAAATTAAATATGAATTTTAATCTTCTTATAAACATAGCCCTTTTAGGTTTTTCTGCTGTTTTCATACTTTTTTACTGGCTAAAAAATAAATCAAAGCAAAAAATAACAGAGACAGCAATATTTCTTATTTCATTTTCTCTGATAGTTTCTCTTTCTCATCTAATGTTTCATGGAAAAGCAGTTGACTTTTCTACAAATCTCTTAAATAACTATCTCTCATCATTTACATTTTTTCTCGCTTTAATATCAATCATCTCATCAAAAGATCTATTAAACGAAAAACTGAAGCTTGGCGAATATTATTTTTTGACATTTACAACCCTTATAGGTTCAATTTTGCTTATAAATACTCAAAATATGCTTAATATGTTTATTTCTATAGAACTGATATCAATGTCTTTATACGGGATAATAGCATTAAATAAAGAAGTAGAAAACATAGAAGCATCTATTAAATATTTTATTCTTGGCTCTTTTGCATCTATTTTTATGGTAGTTTCTCTATTTTTAGCATATCTTTCATCTTCAACATTGAATTTAAATGGAATACAGGTTCAGTTTTTTATAAATCCAAATCCCGTAATTGTTCTTTCAATTATTTTATTTCTTGCAGGTTTTGTATTTAAACTTGCGCTTTTCCCATTAAGCTCGTGGGCTTTAGATGTATATTGTGGTTCACCAACAAACATAGTTTTATTCATGGTTGGTTTTGTAAAGCTTAGCATAATTATTGCAGCATACCGAATTTTCCTTTCAATTAACTCTCAAACGTTAACTCTTTCTCTTTATATTTTTGTACTTTTGACTCTTATTATCCCAAACATCTCTGCTCTTTTTACAAGAAACATAAAAAAGATAATAGTTTATTCAAGCATATCACATGCAGGTTATATATCGCTTGCTTTTTTAGGTCCTGAAAGCTGGCAGATTTATTTTTATGCAATTGTATATACAATTTCTGCTATTGGAATATTTTCAATAATATACTTCCTTGAAAAAAACTATTCTTCTGTTGATTATAATAACATAAAAGGACTTTATCATAAAAATCCAGCTCTTGCGCTTTCACTTGCAGTATTTTTATTTTCCTTAGCTGGAGTTCCACCACTGAGTGGTTTTTTTGCTAAATTTTATGCATTTTATAATGCACTAAATAATGGGTATAAATGGCTTGTTATAATTGCAGCACTAACAAGCGCAATATCACTTTATTATTACATTAAAATTCTTATACCGGTATTCTTCGAAAACAATGATGAAAAGTTTGAAATTTATATTTCAAAAACTAATCTATTAATTATTCATTTTACAGCAATTTTAGTTATTTTACTAGGTATTTTTTCAAATAAGATTATTATATTACTCAAATTTATATAAGAGATTTAAATATTTAATCAATTTTCAACACATCAGCTTTTTCGTCTTATTTCAGTAAGAAACTAATTTATTAAGGAAGATTTTAATCTATTTTTAAATTGTGGATTGCAAAATTATTATCACAATCAATTATTTTTATTATGTAACTCCCTTTTTCTTCAATTATTATTGATAAGTTTCTTGAATATGGGATCTGGTTGAGATTAAGATTTATTGTTTTTTGCTCAATTATCTGATTATCTTTTTTTAATAAATAATCGACAGTTTTACATCGATTTTCATAGATATCAAAACTTATTCTTTCTGGTCCCTTTTTGATATTTGATATCAAGGGGGGAAGATTTCTGGAAGCAGATTTCAAAACTGCTTCAGTAGCATAAACAGAAACTGCAAGCTGCCTCTGCCTTATTTCAGGACTTTTAGGAACTGAACTGCAAGAAGAATTTTCAGTATTATCTTCACATACAATTTTAGTAAAGTGATCTTTTCCACCACCATATCTTCCTTTTGGTCCATAGGTTGTATCTTTACCAAGAGGTGGAGCATCTTTTGATTCTTCCCAGTATGGTATTCCTGTTTCCGGATCAATCCATTTTTTAAGATTTTTTCTCGTATCATCTTGAAGAAATTGATAATACTCCCATGGTTTAAGATTTTGAGGAATAAAGTTCTTTATAATAGAAAGATCAATATTATTATCATACTCGTAATAAAAACTTTCAAAACTATCGAATATACTGTGATCTATATTTGCAGCATGAAGTGGAACTGCCTGATCCTGAGTGAGATGCACAATTATACCAATATTTTGATAAGCTTCTTTAAAATTAAGGTTCTTCCAGTGATATAAAACTCCAATCTTTCTTCTTATCACATCTCCATCGCCGTATTTATCAAGTATTTTATTCCATATAGCAAAAACATCTCCACCATTATGAGTTATATCAGGATGCCCATCTTCATCACTAGCATATTTAACTATTTCATTTTTGTAAAAGAAAATGTCAGGGTATTCTTCCTTTGATATAGATTCAAACGCTTTTTTTGCTATTTTTTTATGTGTATTACCAAAAAAATCATTTGACCACCATTTCTGGTTTGAATTAAATGAATAATTCGGTTCTGGAATTTTATTATTATCAAACTCACGAGAATTTAATATAAAAGAAAAGATAAAAATATATATCATAAGATAATTTTAACTTTTTTATAGGTTCATTTAAAAGAGAGTTTTTACTCATTAATTAAAATATTGTTTCCTATATTTAAATAGGACCTAAGGACCTAAAAAATAGGACTTTTGGTCTTGAAAGTTGTATAATAAAGCTTTAGAATGTAAACAGTTACGAAACGATACTTTATATGAAAAAATGGAAAGTTGGTATCGGATTAATATATATCATATTTTCAGGATTAATTAATTTATATTCAAAAGAAAATGAAAATCTTTCTATAGAAAATTTTTACGAAACTGAAATAAATTTTTCTCATATTCTTTCAACTAAATCAATAAGTATATCAATTGAAATAGACGAAGAGAAAAAAGATAAATGTAAGTATCAAAATCAAGGTTTAAATTATGGCAGTGATATCACTCCAAAAATTTCTGATAAAAGAAGGGTTGAAGCAATAATAAATCTAATAATAAAAATAATTAATTGTGAACCACTCCCATTTAAAGAAGACGGACAGATATTCTTTAATAAAGAAAAAAAACTTCCTGAAATGCCAAAGGGTTATTATCAGGAATATACTCTCATTATCCCAAAAGATGCTGATAAGGAATTTTACATTGGAGACACAAAATACACAGCTTACCCTTCATATGGTTCCAGAGGACCTGAAAGACTTGTTATAGGCGGTGGTAAGACAATTTATTACACTCCTACACATTACGATAGCTTTGTTGAAATAAAACTCGTCAAATAATCATAATTTTTTGTAAAATTATCTTATGACTAATAAAATAGTTGTTATAAGTGACGATCTTGTTTTAAATGAAAAAATAATAAAAGCATTGGATTATAATTATACAATTAAATTTCTAAAGTACAGTGAAAAAGTAATAGAAGAGCTTGAAACTTTCGAACCTGATCTGATTATTGTAGATATAATTTCAGTGGCAAATCATTTTATAGATCTTACAAATGAAATAGAAAACAACTCAAAGCTTGTATCAAAAAAGGTAATTGTTCTTTCGCAGAATAAAAAGATAGAAAATATTGTTGGAGAGATTCCAAAAGTAAAAGGTTATATAAAAAAACCTGTTGATTTTGAAGAAGTTAAAAAGATATTAAATAATATCGAAGATAAAACCAAACCAGTAATAATAATTGATGATGATGCTGACTTTCTTGAGTTAATTAAGACATTTATTGAAACTTTTGGGTATAACGTTTATGCTATAAATGATAGTAGAAATGCTGTGGAAACAATAAAAAAAATAAAACCATCAATTTTATTTCTTGATCTTATAATGCCATTTAAGGATGGTTTTGATATAATGAATGAACTTCTTGATGATAAAGAAACCTCAAACATACCCATAATAGCAATAACAGCAATGGACTTTAATAAGTTTATCGAAAAAGGTAAGATCAGCAATTATCCTGAATATATTTCAAGGAATTTAACACCTGAGTTTATAAAAGAGGTAGTAGAAAATAGTTTTGCAAATCTATTTAAAGAAGAAGATGAAAAAATTAAGATATTAATTGCTGATGACCAGATTGAGCTTATAATGCTTATGAAGGAATCTCTTGAAAAAGCTGGATTTATTGTTTTTACAGCATGTGATGGTGAAGAGGTAATTTCCCAGATTTATGCTAATAATCCTGATGTTGCAATTCTTGATTATGATATGCCATTTAAAAATGGGCTTCAGATAGCAACAGAAATTAAAAATAATCCTGTTTATTCTCATATGCCAGTAATAATAATGACAGCAAAGGTGGATAAACAGACTAAAATTAAGGGTCTTATGATGGGAATAGATGATTACATAACAAAACCTGTAGATAATGATGAACTTATAGCAAGAATTAGAATGATTGTAAAACGAAATAAAGCTGTTCTTGATACAAATCCGCTTTCTAAACTTCCAGGAAACCCCTCCATTCAAGCAAGAATAGAAAAAGCCATAGAGAAGAATGAAAAATTTGCTGTTCTTTATGTTGATTTAAATAACTTCAAAGCATATAATGATGTATACGGTTTTGAGGCAGGAGATAAAGTTATTAAAACTTTAGCAAATATATTAGTAAAGGTAGTTGTTCCTGAAATAAATAAAAATGATTTTGTGGGACATATAGGTGGGGATGATTTTATTGTGGTAACATCTATTGATAAAGCAGAAGAAATAGCAAAAAAGATTATAAATAATTTCAATCAGATAGTTCCTTCATTTTATAATGAAGAGGACAGGAAAAATGGCTATATAATAACGAAGGACAGGGTGGGTAATACTGTTAAGTTTCCACTTCTTGGAGTAAGCATTGGAATAGTTCATAATCTTTACAAACCCTTAACTTCATATGCTCAAATAAGTCATATTGGAAGTGAATTAAAAAAAGCTGCAAAACAAAATCAACAAAGCTCATATATAATGGATAGGAGAAGAGAATAATCAATATCCGTTTTCCTTAAGAACTTTTATAGCTTTCTCTATATCAGAAACATTTAAAAGAAGTCTTGAAGGATGTCCTGATGAGGTTCCATAGATGGTTGTTATATTTATGTTATTTTCTGCTAAAATTTTTGTGAGATTTAAAAGCTGACCTGGTTTGTCATCCATTATAACTGATATCATAGTTGTTTCAAGAGTGGTGAATCCTTCACGAGTAAGAATATAACTTAATTTTTTATCAGAATCAACAGCAATTTTTATTATACCTGACTCATCGTGAATTTCAGATGTAATTCCTATTATATTTACATTTTCTTTTGAAAAAAGTTCAACAAACCTGTAAAGAGCACCAGGTTTGTTCGGAAGAAAAACAGTATACTGTTTAATAATTGATATCATATATAATATTTTACTAAATTTGCTTAAAAAAATGCTAAAATAATTATTTATGAAATTTTGAATTTTAAAGAGGTGAAAGATGATTGTAGATGAAAAAATAAATTTTGGAACCGACGGTTTCAGAGGAATAATAGGTGCAAATTTTAATTACGAAAATATAAGAAGAATAGCTCAGGGATTATCCGACTGGCTTGCATACAAAGGAATGAAAAATGAAAAACTTAAAGTATTTATTGAGTATGATAGAAGATTTTTATCAAATAAATTTGCAAAAGAATTTGCAACAGTTCTTATTAATAATAATGTAGAAACACATCTTTCAAAAACTCCTCTAACAACACCAATGGTAAGTTACTTAACAACAACTGAGTATACTTTTGGGGTAATGATAACAGCAAGTCATAACCCATATCTTTACAACGGAGTAAAATTTAAATATCAGGGGAGAAGTCTTGTACCTCAGATAACCGCTGAAATAGAGTTATACATTCAAAAAAATATAAGATCACATATATCAAGAATTCCCAGGAAACCAATCATTGAAGTGGATAAAAGAAAAGACTATGTTGAATATCTTCACAAAAAATTTAATATAAAAGAACTTTTAAAAAACTTACAGGGAAAAATTGTTTTTGACCTGATGTATGGAAGTAGTGCGGAAATCTTTGATATCTTATTTGAAGGATTTAAAAATATAATTGCAATAAATAAAAAGAATGATCCACTTTTTGGAGAAATTGGCTCCCCGGAACCGGTAGAAAAGAAACTGGGAAAACTCAAGGAAGAAGTAAAGAGAAACAAAGCAATTTGTGGTTTTGCAATAGATGGTGATGGAGATAGATTTGCACTTATAGATGAAAATGGAAATTATTTAACCCCTACAAAGGTTTCTCCACTTATTCTTAATTATCTTGTAGAACATAAAAAGATGTATGGAAAGGTTGTTCAGGCAGTATCTCTGGGATATTTACCATACAGAATTGCAAAAGAAAAAAATATGATATTTGAATTTACTCCAGTTGGATTTAAGTATATAGCTGACAGATTAGTTGAAAATGATACTATATTTGGCGCAGAAGAATCTGGAGGATACAGCTGGAAAGGAAATATTCCTGAAAGAGATGGATTTGTAACATCACTAATTTTTATTGAAATGCTTTCAAAACTCAAGAAAAATATTTCACAACTGTATAAAGAAATAGAGCAAAAATATGGAAAATCATATTTCATTCGTGAAGATCTTAACGTTCATAAATTAAATTATTCAAAATTTGCATATTCAATGAAGATAAAATCAAAACTTCCTAAAACAATTATTAATAAAGAAATAAGAGAAATAATTACCATTGATGGAATAAAGGTTATCCTTGAAAATGATTGGTGGTTTCTGATAAGGCCAAGTGGGACTGAACCGCTTTTAAGAATATATGTTGAAACTGAAAATGAAAAATCATCAAAGGAACTTTTAAAGATAGTAAAAGAGCTTAGTGTCTGTGTATTATAAGGAGGTAATATGGATAAAAAAAGACTTGTAACATCTGAATCAGTTACAGAAGGACATCCTGATAAGGTATGTGACCAGATTTCTGATGCAATTTTGGATGAGGTTTTAATAAAAGATCCCAAAAAAGAATGGGCAAGGGTTGCCTGTGAAACATTTATTACACGAGGAATGGTAATTGTTGGTGGGGAAATAACAACTGAAGCATGGGTTGATGTTGAGGAACTTGTAAGAAAGGTTGTCAAAGAGATAGGATACACTGATAATAGATATGGTTTTAATTATGAGAACTGTGCAGTCTTGAATTGTATTGGCAGGCAATCTCCTGATATTGCTCAGGGAGTAAATAGAGGAGGAGCAGGAGATCAGGGTCTTATGGTTGGTTATGCTACAGATGAGACTCCTCAATATATGCCGTTACCAATCGTTCTTGCTCATAAACTTGTAATGAGGCTTAAAGAAGTAAGAGAAAATAAGATTCTTGATTATCTTGGACCTGATGGAAAATCTCAGGTTACAGTAGAATATATAAATGATAAACCTGCAAGAATAGATGCAGTTGTATTATCAACCCAACACCTTGATAAAATCTTAGATAAAACGGGAAAACAGATAACAAAGGAAGCACGAAGCGAGATAAGAGAAGCTGTTATAAATTATGTACTTAAGGAAACAGGACTTATGGATAATAAAACAAAGATTTATATAAACCCAACGGGTAAGTTTGTAGTAGGTGGACCACAATCAGATACAGGTATGACAGGAAGAAAGATAATAGTTGATACTTATGGCGGGGTAGCACCACATGGTGGTGGTGCTTTTTCAGGTAAAGATCCAACCAAGGTTGACAGATCAGCCGCATATATGGCAAGATATATAGCAAAAAATATTGTTGCAAGTGGAATAGCTAAAAAATGCACTGTTCAGCTCGCATATGCAATAGGAGTAGCAGAGCCTGTCGGACTTTATATTGATACTCATGATACAGGTCAAATACCAGAAAACGAAATAGTGAAAATTATAAGACAGAATTTTGATCTAACTCCAAGAGGCATAATAAAGGAACTCAATCTCTTAAGACCAATTTACAGAAAAACTGCAGCGTTTGGACATTTTGGAAGAGATTTAAAAGAATTTAGCTGGGAAAAAACTGATAAGAAAAATCTTTTTTCTGGTGCTAAAAAATCAAAAGAAAATGTAAAGGTATAATTTTATGATTACAAAAGATAATTTTGATATAAAAGATATTTCTCTCTCTTCATCTGGAAGAAAAAGAATAGAATGGGCTCAAAAAGATATGCCTGTTCTTAGTTTAATTGGAGAAAGATTTGAAAAGGAAAAACCGTTCAAAGGAGTAAAAATATCAGCATGTCTGCATGTTACAACTGAAACTGCAAACCTGATGATTGCACTTAAAAAAGGTGGAGCTGATGTAGCACTGTGTGCTTCAAATCCACTTTCAACTCAGGATGATGTTGCAGCAAGTCTTGTAAAAGATTTTGGAATAAAGGTTTTTGCTATAAAAGGAGAAGACAACAAAACATACTATTCACATATTTATTCTGCTATAGCACACAAACCCAATATAACTATGGATGATGGGGCTGATGTAATATCCACAATACACAAGGAATGGAAAAATATAGACTTCAAAATATTTGGTGGGACTGAAGAAACCACAACTGGGGTAATAAGACTTAAGGCAATGATGAAAGAAGGAACACTTAAATACCCTGTTGTTGCTGTGAATGATTCAATGACAAAACATATGTTTGATAATAGATATGGAACGGGACAATCAACAATAGATGGGATTTTAAGGGCAACAAATATACTTCTTGCAGGAAAGAAGGTAGTAATATGTGGGTATGGGTGGTGCGGGAGAGGTGTAGCACAGAAAGCTAAAGGTATGGGAGCAGATGTTATTGTTACAGAAGTAGATGAGATAAAAGCTCTTGAAGCTGTTATGGATGGATACAGGGTTATGACAATGGATGAAGCAAGCAGGATAGGAGACGTTTTTATTACTGTTACAGGAGATATAAACGTAATAGATGAAAAACATTTTAAAAAGATGAAGGATGGAGCAATTATAGCAAATAGTGGTCATTTTAATGTTGAAATAAATATTTCTGCTCTTAAAAAAATATCAAATACTTCAAAAAAGGTTAAAAATTTTGTTGAGGAATTTACAATAGGAAACAAAAAAATATATCTTCTTGCAGAAGGAAGGCTTGTAAATCTTGCCTGTGCTGAAGGACATCCTGCATCTGTTATGGATATGTCATTTGCCAATCAGGCTCTTGCCTGTGAATATATAATTAAAAACCAAAGTTCACTTGAAAACAAGGTATATGTGATACCAGAAGAAATTGATAGAGAAATAGCAAGGTTAAAACTCAAGTCAATGGGAATTAAAATAGATAAACTTACAAAGGAACAAAAAAGATATTTAAATAGCTGGAAGGAAGGAACTTAAATAAAGGGGGGAATGATGAATCTCTTGGTTATAGAAGATAACGAGTCTACAAGGTTGATAATAAAAAGTGCAATTGAAAAAATGGGACACAGAGTAATTGGAGAAGCAACAGATATTGAAGAAGCAATAGAAAAGATAGAAAACCTGGAATATGATGCAGTTCTTCTTGATATCTTAATACCAGGGGGGAGTGGATTAGAACTTATAGAAAAAATTAATGGGAAAAATAAAAAAATTGTAGTAATAACTGCACTTGATGAAGATGAACTTGATAAAGAACTTAAGAAAAAAAATGTTTTTGACATCTTGAAAAAACCATTTTCTTATGAAGAACTTGAAAAGATAATAAAAAAACTATGAATACAATTAAAGAAATAATAAAGAGTGGTATTGAAAATGGGCTTTTAAGATTAAACAAAATTTCATCATTTAAATGGGAATTAAAAGAAATAAAATTTTCCATTGAATCAACTGATTATGAATCCATCTGTGTATATTTAACAGCAAAGAACTGGAAAAAATCATTTTTTTCTTTATTTATAAACAAAAACGAAGCTTCAAAAATATTTAAACTTTTTTCAGGATATTTTCTTACATCCATTTCAACACATAACAAATCATATGAAATAATTATTGCAGAGATCGGTAATATAATTCTCAACTCCATTTTAAGCAACATAGCTAATAAAACAAAAACGGTAATTCTACCTGAAGTACCTAAAACTATAAATGGAGAAAAAAAATTTATTCTTGAAAATTTATCTACAATGATAGAGGAAAACAAAAATAAGCTACCTCTGGTAGTTCAACTTACCATGGAAAGCATGAATGAGACAATAAAAACTGAAATATATGTTTTTATTGAAGAAGATCTTAAAAGTATTTAAACAAATATGATAAAGAAATACCTATTATTTTTTTTATGGTTGGTAGGTTTTTTATATATTCCCAAATTATACACTCAAAATTTTAATTTTTATCTTGAAAGAAATATAGGTGTTAAGAACAATTTCAAATATAATAAAACAGGTTTTATTGATTTAAATGAAAAAAAGTTCTTAGAAAACTACAGAATTGTAATAGAAATGCATAATAACACTGAAAAAGAAATTACCGCTATAATAATACGATATTCCTTCAGTCTAATAATTGAAAAAAATAATCAAAAATACAGGACAATTCCTCTATTATCCTCCAGTATAAGAGCATCGAGTATAAAAAAATATTCAAAGAAAAAACTTTTTATCTACGATTTTTCTTCAGCATTAAGAGAGGCAAAAAAATTTTCAACTATTGGATACAAACCTGTTGAGTTAGTTATGGAAATAATGAAAGAACCTAAAAAACAGGAAGAATTAGAAATATTTTCTTATACTTTTCCGTTTAAATAATTCTTAAAGAGGTATCTATGATAGACATAAAACTTATAAGAAATTCCTTTGAAACAGTAAGAAATTCAATAATATCAAGAGGAGGAAGATATCTTCCATTAGTTGAGGAACTTTATGAAAAAGATAAAATCTTAAGGACATATATAAAAGAAATTGAAGAACTTAGAAATAAGAGAAATGAAATAGCACAAAAAATATCACTATACAAATCGAAAAAGGAAGAACCACCTTTTAAAATAATAGAAGAAGCAAAAATTATAAAAGAAAAAATAGCAGAGAAGGAAATTGAACTTAAAAAAATTGAAGAAGAAGAAAAAATTCTTTTGCTTTCAATACCCAACATTGTAGATGAGACTGTTCCCATAGGAAAAAGTGATGATGATAATAAGGTTGTTTATCAAGATGTATCAAATAGAAGAGAATTTAACTTCAAACCACTTACTCACTGGGAACTTGGAGAAAAACACAAAATACTTGATTTTGAAACAGCAACTAAACTAAGTGGTTCAAGATTTGCTCTTTTAAAAGACAAGGGAGCAAAGCTTGAAAGAGCACTGATTCAATTTATGTTAGATCTTCATACAGAAAAAAATGGATATACTGAAATATTTCCTCCATTTCTGGTAACAAGAAAAACCATGACAGGAACAGGACAACTTCCAAAATTTGAAGAAGATCTATATAAAGTTTATGAAGAACCTGAATTGTTTTTAATTCCAACTGCTGAAGTTCCTTTGACAAATATGTATATGGACAGTATAATTGAGGAAGAAAAACTACCAATGCAGTTCACAGCATATACAGCATGTTTTAGAAGAGAAGCTGGAAGCTACGGAAAAGACACAAAAGGACTTATAAGAAATCATCAGTTTAATAAAGTTGAACTTGTATGGATAACAACACCTGAATATTCTTCGAAAGCTCTTGAAATTATGAGATCCCATGCCGAAATGGTTTTAAAACTGTTGAATCTTCCATATAGAGTGGTAGAGCTGTGTAGTGGAGATCTTGGGTTTGCATCTTCAAAAACATATGATCTTGAAGTCTGGATGCCATCAGAAAACAAATTCAGGGAGATTTCATCATGCTCTAACTGTAAGGATTTTCAGGCAAGAAGGATGAACACAAGATTAAAAAGAAAAAACGGAAAAATTGAATTTGTTCATACTCTTAACGGTTCAGGGCTTGCTGTCGGTAGAACATTTGCTGCAATACTTGAAAATTATCAGAATGAAGATGGAAGTATAATAATTCCTGAAGCTTTAAGGAAATACACGGGTTTTGACCGTATAGGATAATAATGTTAAGTTTTTAGTTTTATAAGGAGAGATATGAAAGTGGGAAGTCTATCAATTTTATTATTACTAAATTTACCTATTTTTTCTCAATTTATAACAAAAGATAATCCCGAAGTTATGAATATAGCATATGAAGGGATTGAGTATATTTATAAAGTCAAACCACTAAAAGCAAGAGAAAAATTTGAAGAACTTATAGCCAAATACCCGGACCACCCCTTTGGACATTTTGGACTTGCAATGAGCAAATGGGCTGAACTTGAATATCTTGAAGAACAATCTTCACCATCACTTCTCAAAGAGTATCAAATGTTAAGTGAAAAAGCTATTAAAGTAGGAAAGAAATGGATTGAAAAAAATCCAGAAGATGCTAATGCTTATATGTGTCTTGGTGGCACATATGGACTTATGGCAAGACTTTATGTTATGCAACACAGCTGGTTAAAAGCATACATAGCTGGTAAAAAAGCAGTATCAAATATGAGAAAGGCTCTTGAGAAAGATAGTAAGCTCTATGATGCATATCTTGGGCTGGGATTGTGGGAATATTCTGCAGGGACACTTCCTTCTGCTATAAAAATTCTGGCAAGCCTTCTAATAAAGGGGAACGCAGAGAAAGGTATAAATTATCTTAAAATATGTGCAGAAAAAGGATATTTTAATAAAACAGCTGCCAGGTTACTTTTAATAGAAATATATACTCAAACAGACAGTAAATATGCAAATCCTGAGTTAGCGGTTAAGTGGGCAAAAGAACTTATTAAGGAATATCCCAAGCTTGCTCAGATGCAATTTGTTTTAATAGTTTCACTTTATGAAGCAAGGATATATGATGAGGCTGAAAAAGAGATGCTTTTATATCTTTCAAGAATAAAAGAAAAAGTAGAAAGTTACTATCCCAAGTATCTTCCAAGAATATATACCTCTCTTGGAACACTTTATATGATGAAAAATGATTATGATAAAGCTCTTAGCTATTTTACAGAGGCCAAAGAATATATCAAATATGAAGAACATCCTTCAAGATGGGCTGTGTGGGGAGTTGTAAGAATAGGTAATATATATGATCTCAAAGGTATGCGAGAAAAAGCTATTTCTTTTTATAAAGAAGCTATGTCATATAAAGATCAATGGGGATTTAAAGAATATATAGAACAGTATATAAAAAAGCCATTTAATTTATCCCTTTATCTTGCCACACAGCTTCCTCCACCATAATAAACAATATGAATACAGAAGTTATAATATATCTTTTAATTGCAATAATAAGCTGGGGGGTTGGTGCAATATTTGATAAACTAACATTAAAATACCTTGATCCTATTTCTGCATTTCATGGAAGAGCTTTTATTATGACGTTACTCTTTATAATTCTTATCTCATCAAGATTTTCTCATACTATAAATGCCATAAAAAATAATAAGATTTCTCTTATCTATTTAACACTCAGTGTCATTGTTACAATGACCGGAGTATTTACATACCTGAAAGCAATGAATTTCTCAGAAGCTTCAAGGATAGTCCCGCTTTCTTCAACCTATCCACTTGTTACATTTTTAGTAGCGGTTATCTTTCTTGGAGAAAGTTTTACCATTCAAAAATTAATTGGAACATTTTTTATAATTCTTGGAGTTTATTTTATTTCAAAGTGAATATGTCAAGAGTAACGATAAAGGTTTATTCAAGTTTAAGAGAAAAACTTGGTTTTTCACAGAAAGAAATAGAAGCAAAAACCTTAAAAGAAGCTGTAAAAAAAATAACAGAAAAATCTAACCTTAAAAATATTTTATTTGAAAATAAAAACAAAATATGGAATTATTATGTAATTACAGTTAATTCCGAGATTGTGGACAATTCAAAGATATCAAAAATAAAACTTTCTGATGGTGACATAATAAATATTTTTCCACCTGTGGCTGGAGGATAAAGTGAAAGAACTTATAAAAATACAAAAAAATGAAATAAGTGAGTATTATGTATATAGGAAATTAGGAGAGTGGGTTAAAGATGAAAAAAATAAAAAAATACTTTTTCATATTGCTGATGAAGAACTGGAACATTATAATATAATTAAAGAGATAACACAAAAAGAAGTTTCTCCATCAAAATTCAAAATATTTTTTTATACTACTATATCCAAAGTATGTGGTCTTAATTTTGGATTAAAATTAATGGAAATAAATGAATCAGGAGCCCAAAAAATTTACGATAAAATTGATAATTTGAGATTAAAAAAGCTTATTGAAAGTGAAAAAGAACATGAAAAACATCTTATATCAATGATTGATGAAAATATTCTTAAATATGTAAGTTCAATTATTCTTGGAATGAATGATGCTATTGTTGAACTTACAGGAGCATTAACAGGTTTTACATTCGCTTTTTCAAATCCAAGAATAGTAGCAATAGCTGGATTTATAACAGGATTTGCCGCAAGTTTATCAATGGGAATTTCAAATTATCTTTCAATAAAAAATGAACCTGAAGATAAAAAACATCCCGTGAAATCAGCTATATATACATTTAATGCTTACCTTTTTACCGTGATACTGATTATAATTCCATATTTAATTTTCTCATATATATATTATTCTTTTGCTTCTGTAATTATTTTAGTGGTATTAATAATAGCCTTTTTTAATTTTTATATTTCAGTAGCAAGGAGCGTAAGCTTCAAAAAAAGGTTTATAGAGATGATAATCTTGAGTATGAGTGCCGCAATAATAAATTATGTTGTTGGTTATTTGATAAAAATCAATTTTAATATAGATATCTAATTTAACCATTAAAAAGTTATAATTTAGTATAATTTAATTAAGAATTTAATTTGGAGAAGTTTATGGAAGACACACAAAAAAAGACTTATTCACATACTGTTTTTTTACCAAAAACCTCATTTTCGATGAAAGCCAATCTTACTCAGAAAGAACCAGGTTTTATAAAATTCTGGGAAGAAAAAAAAGTATATTTTAAAATGAATGAAAATAAATCAAAAAAATACTTTCTTCATGATGGCCCACCTTATGCTAACGGACATATTCACATAGGACATGCCCTAAACAAAATATTGAAGGATTTTGTAATAAAATCATATGCGATAAATGGTTACTCTACACCATTTATACCTGGATGGGACTGTCATGGACTTCCAATAGAACAACAACTTTTAAAAGAACTTAAAATTTCAAAAAAGCATATTGATGATATTGTTTCTTTCAGAAAAAAGGCAAGACAGTTTGCAGAAAAATTTATAAATATTCAAAGAGAAGAGTTTAAAAGACTCGGTGTTATGGGGGAATGGGAGAATCCGTATATAACAATGTCAAAGGAATATGAGGCTACAGTTGTAAAAGCATTTATTGAACTTTATGAAAAGGGATATATAGAAAAAGATAAAAAAACGATATACTGGTGTCCTTCTTGTGAAACAGCACTTGCAGATGCTGAAATAGAATATAAGGATAAAGTTTCTCACTCAATATTTGTAAAATTTAGAATAATTAAAAAATCACCAAAAATAAATAAATTTGAGAATATATATCTTGTCATCTGGACAACAACACCATGGACACTTCCAGCAAATATGGCAGTTGCCGTAAATGAAAATGAAGAGTATTCTGTCATTCAAAGCGGAGATGAATACCTTATTGTAGCAAAAAAACTTTTAGATGGATTTATAAAAAGCTGTGGTATAAGTTTTACTGAAAAATTTATTATAACTGGAAATGAACTTCTGGATGTTGAATATGAAGCACCACTTATTGAGTTTATGGATGAACATCACAGATATAATAGAAGGGTAATATCAACTGATTTCGTTGATATGACAACAGGAAGTGGGATAGTTCACATAGCTCCTGGACATGGTGAAGAAGATTATTTTGCAGGTAAAAAATGGAATATAGAGGTATTCTGCCCTGTTAATGAAAGTGGCAGATTTACAAAAGAAGTAACTCAACTTGAAGGAAAGTTTATATTTGAAGCAAATGAAGAAATCATAGATATACTTAAGAAAAAAAATCTTCTTATCCTTGAAGGAGAAATACAACACAGTTATCCTCATTGCTGGAGATGTAAAAATCCTGTTATTTTCAGAGCAACTGAGCAGTGGTTTTTAAAGATAGATAAAAATTCATTAAGAGAAAAATTAATCTCAGAATGTTCAAATGTTAAATGGGTTCCTCCAGCAGGATATGAAAGAATAACATCAATGATAAAACTAAGACCTGACTGGTGTCTTTCAAGGCAGAGATACTGGGGAACTCCCATAATCTCATTTAAATGTAAAAACTGTGATAAGGAACAAAAAGATTTCAATATTCTTAAAAAAATATGTGAAAGGATAGAAAAAGAAGGAAGTGATTTTTGGTTTAAAGAGGACATAAAAGAAATAATAGGTAATGATTATAGATGTGAATGTGGTAGTAGAGATTTTGAAAAAGAAAAAGATATACTTGATGTATGGCTGGATTCAGGAGTTTCGTGGTACAGCGTATGTAAAAATAGAGAAAATTATTATCCTTGTGATCTTTATCTTGAAGGGTCAGACCAACATAGAGGATGGTTTCAAACATCTCTTATTCCATCTGTTGCATTAAACGGTAAAGCTCCCTATAAAACAGTTCTTACACATGGTTTTGTTCTTGATGAAAATGGTAGGGCAATGCATAAATCACTTGGAAATGTGGTATCACCGAAAGAAGTTATAGATAAATACGGTGCTGAAATTCTCAGATTATGGGTTGCTCTTTCAAGCTGGAATGATGATGTTAGAATTTCAGAAAAGTTACTTTCCATTCCTGTAGATATGTATAGAAAAATAAGAAACACATTCAGATATCTTTTAGGAAATTTAAATGGATTTAATATATCAAAAAAATTAAACTTTGATGAGATGATTGATCTTGATAAATATATGATTATAAAATTATCAGAGCTTATTGAAAGGGTAAAAACTGATTATCTTGAGTTTAATTATAAAGATGCTATTAGAAGAATAAGCGAGTTTTGTATAATTGATCTCTCATCTTTCTATCTTGATATATCCAAGGACAGGCTTTATACAATGGCTTTCAATTCAAAAGAAAGACTCTCTGCTCAAAGTGCAATGTATGATATTCTTGAAAACCTCCTTATACTATCATCTCCAATTCTTTCATTCACATCAGAGGAAGCATGGCAAACATTGAAAAATGAAGTTAATACTAAATTGAGCGAAAGCGTGTTTTTAAATGAAATAAGAAACTATAAATTTAATGATTTAAAGATGAAAAATAAATGGGAAAAAATAAGAGAAATAAGAGATATAATTTTAAAAGAAATTGAATTAAAAAGAAAAGAACAAATCATAGGTTCATCACTTGAAGCAAAGGTAATAATATATTCAGATGAAAAGAACTATGATTTTATAAAAGAAAATCTTGAAGATATAAAAATGGCATCTATAGTTTCACAGATTGAACTTAATAAAAATAATGATATTTTAAAGTTTGAGATAAGAAAAGCTGATGGTTCAAAATGTCCAAGATGCTGGCAGTGGAGTGTTGATATAGGTAAAAATGATAAATATCCTGAACTTTGCCCAAAGTGTATTAATGCAATGGAACAAAATTTAAAAGATGGGAAAATATAAAAGTTTATTAGGTGTAGTTTTTGTTTTATTTGTATTTTTAATAGATAGGATTACCAAAGATCATATTCATAATTCAGCATATTCAGAAATAAATCTTATAGGGGAGTTACTAAAAATAAGGTATGTTGAAAATACTGGTGTTGCTTTTGGGTTATTTAAAGGATTTAATTCTTTTTTTTTAATTTTTAATTCTTTATTACTTGGATTTATATTTTACATAAAACAAAAGGTTACAAATATCAAAACATATCTTGCTCTACATCTTATAATAGGAGGAGCTTTATCAAATATATATGATAGAATCAAGTTTGGATATGTTATTGACTTTATAGAATTTAAATATTTTCCAGCAATATTTAATCTTGGAGATTTTTTTATAACCACAGGGGCAATATGGCTTTTATGGATAGATTTCAAGGAGGGGAAATGAAAAGGATTATTTTTATTATATTTTTTATTGCCTGCTCTTCAAACCCAGATTATTATTATAAAAGAGGAAATAAATTTTTTATTAATGGGGAATACTATAAAGCCCTTGATATGTATACAAGAGCAATCTTAATAAAACCAGATTATGAAGATGTGCTTGTTTCAAGGGGACTTGTTTATGAAAAACTAGGTGATAAAGAAAAAGCTAAAGATGATTACCTTAAAGCAATAACAGTAAATCCTTCTTACATAACTGCTTATAATAATCTTGCATCATTACTTATTGAAAGTGGATTATATAATGAAGCTTTGTATTATGTTAATAAAGCACTTGAGATTAATAATAGATATTATTATGGATATTACAATAGAGGTCTTATTAACTATTATCTAAAAAACTATTCTCAAAGCATAGAAGATTTTACAAAAGCGATTGAGATATCTCCAAAAGATATAGCTTATTATTACAGGGCAATGGCATATTATAAAATCAAAGACTTTAACAAAGCAATAGAAGATCTTGAAAAAGTTAAAGATAAAAATGATATTGTTTATTATCAGCTTGCTAAAATTAGGTTTGAACTTAAAGATGTATTATCTATTAATGATATTGATAAAGCAATAGAATTAAACCCGCATAGTTCTTATTATTTTCTAAGAGCAAGAATCAAAACTTCCTTAAATCAGTTAAATGAAGCAATTAATGACATAAATGAAGCAATTAAAGCTACAAATCTTTCAAATGCTTCATATATTTATTATGCCGGCGATTTATATTTTCATATAGGAGATATACAAACAGCAAAAAAATACTACGATATGGCACTAAATGCTGATGATAACACTATTGAACTTTACAACAAAAAGATAAAAAAACTTACCCAAAAATCTACATATGGAAGAAAATAAAGAAGGGCTTTTATCAAGCTTCAGAAAGAAATTTTTTGCTACAAGAATAGCTGTTGAAAGTATTCTTTTTGATGGAGAAAAAAAGAAAGAAGAAAAAAAAGATTACAAAGCATATCTTTATTTTCTTTCGATAGTTTTTGCTTACATTCTTTTAAATCTTTTAAAACATTCCAGAGAGCTTCTAACACTTGAAAGTTGGAAAAAAATAGAGTATTTGAACCACTATCTTTCAGCTGATATAAAAACCATACTTACAGTTTCAGATGTTTCATTTCTAAATTTAGATATGCCACTTTATTATATACTCCATATTCCTTTAATAAATATTTTCAATCTTAATCCTATTTCATCAATATTTATCGTTAATTCTTTTCTAATACTTTTATCAACCATAGGTATATATCTTACGGTTTATGATAATAGAAACAAAAAAGCTGCTTTTACCAGTGTAATAATATTCCTTTCAATGCCATTTGTATACGAAGTTTATCATAATTTTTCTCCAGTTTTACTTACAATTACACTTGTAATATGGAGTTATTATCTTTATATTAAATCAGAAATAAATCTTAAAACATCATTTATTCCTCTTTTCGTAATTACAGTATCAGCTGGTTTTTTATCAGATAAATTTTTTGTATTTTATATAATCCCCCTGCTTGGCTATATAAATTATTTATTTCTAACAGTTTATTCACATTACATTGTTAAGTTTCTCATTCCATCTATTATAATATCTTTTATTTTTTACATCAGGTTCATAGTTTTAAAAATAATTGCTCATATACTTACTCCTTTAGAAATACCTTTTTTTAATTTTGCATTACCATTAAACCAGCTAATAAATTCTATTTCACTAATCTATTTTATAATTCTTTTTATTTTTTTCATCCTCACCATAACCTCACCTTATATAGTATATGAACCAAGAAAAATTCTAAATAAATTATTCTACTATCCTATTTTTATCTACATTATATTTCCCATTTTTGAAAAAAAATTCCTTTATCCTACCATCGTTCCTTTTATCATCTTATCATCAATTTCAATAATCCCTTTAATAAGAAAATATTTCTTATATGCTGTATCTTTTATTACAATTATTTTCATCTTTTCGATTTTACCAGAAGTTAAATACAAAAATAAATTATTAATTGGTTTTAATAGTAAAAAAGAAGAACTCATAATAATAAGAAATATTTTTGCTTCCTTAAATGAAAACTTAAAAATAAATGATATTTTAATTGAGGCTTTAAAGAATATAAAAAAAGAAAATATCGTAGTAAATATTGATCTGGAAAAAGATTTTATCAATTATTATTCACTCAATAATCTTAAAGAAAAATATGGAATTGAAAATGTAAGGTTTGTAAAATATCCATCTTTTCTTTTAAATTTTGCGGATTATATAATAACAGATAAAGAACAATATAATTTAGAGAATTTTAAAGAAATCTCTAAAATAAAAAATATAAAAATATTGAAAAAGAATATTTTTTTAAATTTTGAAAAAGAAATTACTGAACCTGCAGGAATAAAAGAATTAAAGATAAATGGTATAAAAATGGAAGATATTAAAATTTCTTTTTTTGATTATAATACTCTATCCAAAACATACAAATATGCCATAATAAGAGTAGGATACTCAAACATATATGGTGCTGATATATACGGAATTACACTTAAACTTGAAGATGTAAGAGTTTCCAATTCTCCAACAATCATAGAAAGTTTCTCAAAAATCAATGTTCTTTCTGCAAAGATCTCTGATTTCTCACTAGCAAAAGCAATTGAAAACAGGTTTAAATTAAAAAATCTTGAGGTGGAATTTTCTAATGAAATAATAAGAAGTGAATTTCAGATTAATAATAAAACAATAGTTATATATTTTTCATTCAATTATTTAGGAAATACAATCCTTTTAGGGACTGAATATATAAAAATAGGTACTCATTCAATACCAAAGTTTCTGTGTAGATTTTTGAAGTTTAAATATGATTTTAACAATTCAAATATTCCTATAAGTTTCAATGATATAGTTTTTGGAGAAAAAATAATATATATAAAATAAAATGAGTTTTAAAAATAAATTTAAAAACTTTTTAATATTTCTAATCTTTACATCATGTACAACCTTACAATATGAAAACAAAAAGATTAATCTTTATAGTGAGAAATATTCAGAATATGATTATATAGAAACAGCTCATTTCATTATAAACTCACCAGATATTTTATATGCAAAAGAAATTTCAAATATAGTTGAAAAGTATTATTTTGATTTTATGACTGAAACAAATCTTTTTTCTTTCATACAGGATTCTCCTTATAGAATTATAATTCATCCTGATAGGGAAACATTTATAAAAAAAACTAAATTTCCATATTCAATACATGGATTTATCAAGGATAAAACCATTGAAACATATATATCAACCTATACTCACTGTGTTCTGTCACATGAATTAACACATCTGATATTAAAAGAATATTTAGGAGATAACATAGATTTTCATCTATGGCTAAATGAAGGACTTGCTACTTATTTTGAAAGAAAAACATGTATTGAGATAGATATTTTATATGAAAATATAATTATATCTCTCCCAAAAGAAAAACTTTATCCATTTTCAATTTTGTTTTCATATAGAACATATCCAGAAAATAGTGAAGATTTAAAAAAATTCTATGCACAATCAAGCAGTATTGTTTCTTTCCTTATTAAAACAGAAGGCAGTTTTAAGTTTTATCTTTTTCTTGAAGAAATAAAAAAGGGAAATTTAATTGAAAATGCAATAAGAAATATATATCCAGCATCCTATCCTAATTTATCAATTTTTGAAAGAAAGTGGTTAGAAACTATAGGCAAATGAAAGATAAAAGATTTATTGCAATCATTGATAATATCCCCTACGACGATATTAAAATAAAGGATGATGAAAGAAATTTAATTAGAATGGGAGGAATAATAAGAGCAAATATTTACAGAATATCTAAAATGATAATAATAGATTATGATAATGATGCTATAACAGAAAATAAAATAAACTCAAGAATTCAAAATCTGGGATATAAGATAAAAAAGACCATCATCTATGATATAGAAAAACATACAAATTCAAATTTTTTAAAAAAAGAAAACTTTCTTATTAAAAGTATAGTTTCATTTATAGTAACAATTCTTTTATTTTTTCTTTTTTACCTCGAAAAAGAAAGTTTCATATCATTTATACTAACATTTCTACTAATTTATTTTTGTGGAAATAATTATTTAGTCTCATTTCTAAATTCGCTAAAAGACAAAAAATTTGATCTATATTTTCTTTTAACATTATCTCTTATATCCTCGCTCATTTTAAACTTATTTTCCTTTTCTTTAAACAATTACCATCCCAACACTTCAGTTCCGTGGTTCATACTCACATTCCTTATCTTCATCTTAAATATATCTGCATATATAGAAAGTTTTTTTAAAATGAAAAGTTTAAAAAATATAGAAAATATCGTTAAAATTTATCCTTCTTTTGCCACAATTAAACAGGGAAATGAATTCAAACGTATAGAAGCATCGAACTTAAAAGAAGGAGATATAGTTGTTGTAAAAAAAGGAGAACAATTTCCATGTGATGGAATTATAATCAAAGGAGAAGGGAATGTGAATGAGTCCATATTTAATGGAGGAAATAATTATACATACAAAAAGAAAGGAGATAATATATATGCCACAACAATAAATCTCAGTAGTGAATTTGAAGTTATCTCAACAACAACTCTCAACGAAACTCTTTTTATGAAATTAATAGAGTTAACCAAAATATATCATAAGAATCAAAAACTCAAAAATTTAATACTGGAAAAAGAAATTAAAATATTTTTTATATTTTTAATAATTTTAGCGATTACTGTTTTTTTTAAATTTTATACATTTTTTTTTCTTATCAGCTTCTATCCCTTTTTCTTTACCCTTTTCTATCATCCTGCCTTTTCTTTTTACATCTGTTGTATCCTCAAAAAATGGATTTATTATAAATAACTTTGAAATTATAAATAATATTTCTGAAATAAATTCCATTATTTTAGATACCATCTCTTTCAAAAATTTTGAAAATGTTCATTTTAAAAAATATCTAAAAATCTTATACCAGAAAGGAATAAAAATAATAATTTCAAGCTCTGAAAATAAAGATAACATAAATAAAAACATAGATGAAAATAAAATTTATGAGTGCTATACAGAAGTTAAACCTGAAGATAAACATACCATTGTATTAAAACATAAACTTTCAGGAGATAATGTAGCAGTAATTGTGGATGGATTAAATGATATTGTATCAGCTGTTATTGCTGATATAAGTTTTTCAATAAAACGAGGACTTGAAACTATTATAAACATATCTGATGTTACTCTTATAAAGGAAGATTTAAGTATTATTCTTCAATTTTATAAATTATTAAAAAAAGTTAAGGATATAATAAGAAAGAATTTTTTGTATATTTCATATTTGAGTCTTTTTTTAGCTTTCTCAGTTATCATCTTCATAGAAAATTATTGTAAATATTTATACATTTTTAATATATTTTTGCCTTTACTGATTTTAATATCAAATTCGGTTAAAATTTATCGAATTAAATTATAAAGTTTATATAATATATTTGTGAATGATTTTTGTTTTTTTATTTTTATTAAATACTCTTATGGCAGATAATCATCTGAATCATTCATATAATTTAATTATAAAAAACCTGAAAAATGATGAAATAGATATAGAAAAAAACTCAAACTTTGAAATCATTTCGTTGCCTGAAGGTATTTTAAAGGTTAAAAATAAAAAAGAACCTTCAGAAATAATACTTGATATAAAAAATAGTTTTATTTTTGATGAAGCAATAGTGAGTGTAAGTGCAGATATTAAAAAAGGTGATATTTTAGTTGCTTCAATGCTTGTTGAAGGTCAAGAATTTAGTTTTGGGAATTTTTCTCCTCTAAACTCAAAAAGTTTCAGTATTGAAAACAAAAATGGAAGAATGGATATAGATACTTTGAAATTATATAAAAAAGGAAAAGATTTCAAAATAAGGCTAAAATTATTTAATAACTCTGGAAATGAAAATAAAATAAAACTTATAAATATTGTACTTACCAACAGGGAAAAAATACCACAGTACGTCAATTTTAAACCTCAAAAACATTTAAAATTAAATGTTCCTGAAATTTCTCAGATAAAACAGCAGGTTGAATATAACAAAGACATATGTAGTCCAACTTCATTAACTATGGTCTTAAACTATTATGGTATTAAAATAGACACCATAACAACAGCTTCAAATGTAATAGACAACTCACTGAATATATATGGCAACTGGATATTCAATACATCTTTTGCTTCCACAAAAGGGCTTTTTTCTTATGTAGCAAGAATAAATTCTTATAAAGAACTTTATTTTTATATTTCAAGGAATATTCCGGTGATAGCAAGAATAAATTCTTATAAAGAACTTTATTTTTATATTTCAAGGAATATTCCGGTGATAGCAAGTATAACATTCAAAAATAATGAGCTTAAAAACTCTCCTCTCAAAAAGACTGATGGACATCTGGTTGTAATAAAAGGATTTGACAAAAACGGTAATATAATAGTAAATGATCCTGCGGCAATGAATGAAAAAAATGTGGAAAGAGTATATGATAAAAAAGAATTTTTTAATGCCTGGATTAAAAATAAATATGGGACATCATATATTATTGTTAATGATATATCAAAGGTTATAAACTTAAAGGAGGAAAAATGAGAAGAATTTTGTTTATTTTGCTTTTAACTTCCTGTACCGTTAGGGAAAATAAAGAAACTATTTTTTTTGCACATACTGGAGAGATAACATCCTTGGATCCAGTTTACTCCTACGATGCAATAACACATGGTACACTTCTCAATATATATGAAACTCTAATAGGATTTGATGGAGAAAGAACTGATAAGTTTATTCCTTTAATATCAAAAGAAGTTCCATCAAAAGAAAACGGTCTTATTTCAAAAGATGGAAAGGTATATATTTTTCCAATAAGAGAGGGGATAAAATTTCACAATGGAGAGTTTTTAACCCCCGAAGATGTGAGATATTCTCTTTTAAGGTTTATGATAATGGACGTGTCAGGAGGTCCATCTTCACTTTTACTTGAACCAATATTTGGAATTTCTTCAATAAGAGATGAAAAAGGAAATATAAAAATAACGAAAAAGGAATTTGATGAAGCAATAAAAGTTGAGGGAAATAATGTAATTATCAAATTAAAAAAACCATTTGCTCCATTTCTTTCAATCATAGCAAGATGGTCATATATTATGAATAAAAAATGGGCTACTGCCAGCGGAGAATGGGATGGAAGTTATGAAACAATAAAAGAATTTTCAAACAGAGAAAAAGTAAAAGCAAAAATAATAGATAAAACTAACGGAAGTGGTCCATATAAAGTTTTAAACTGGGATAGACAGCAAAAAAAAATAACACTTCAAGCTTTTGAAGATTACTGGAGGGGTAAAGCAAAGATTGATACAGTGATAGAAAAAACAATAAACGAATTTTCAACAAGAAGACTTATGATTGAAAAAGGAGATGCAGATATAATTGAAGTTCCAAGAATATACGAATCTCAATTTGAAAATATGAAAGGAGTGGTTCTTCTTGACAAACTTCCAAGACTTATGACAGATCCAGTTTTTTATTTTACATTTAACATAAACCCAACTGCCAATCCTGATATTGGAAGTGGAAAACTAGATGGTAATGGAATACCGCCGGATTTTTTCAGTGATAAGGATGTAAGAAAAGCATTTGCTTATAGCTTTGATTATGATAGATTTATAAATGAAAGCCTTAAGGGAAAAGCCGAAAGAGCATATTCTCCACTACCACCCAGCATTATGAAAATTGACGGATTTAAAAAAGTAGATTTTGATCTTAAAAAAGCAGAAGAACATTTCAAAAAAGCTTATAATGGAAAACTCTGGGAAAAAGGATTTAAACTAACTCTAACATATAATACAGGAAGTGAAATAAGACAGCTTGCCTGTGAAATACTTAAGAAAAATATCGAATCATTGAATCCGAAATTCAAAATAGAATTAAGAGGACTTGAATGGGCAATATATCTTGAAAAGGCACAGAACAAAAAACTTCCAATATTTACAAGAGGCTGGGTTGGAGATTACCCAGACCCACATAATTTTATTTTTCCTTTTTTCCACTCAAATGGAAGGTATCCAAAGGCTCAAGGGTTTTTTAATAAACTTCTTGACAAATTAATAGAAGAAGCTGTAAAAGAAATATCCATAGAGAAAAGAAAAGAAATTTACAGAAAAATAATTGATATAGCAAATGAAGAGGTATATCAGATATATACAATCCATCCCTACGGGATTATGGCAATAAGAGAAAATGTTAAAGGTTTTGTCGAAAACCCGATAAATATGGGAATCTATTTCTATAACCTTTATAAGGAATGAAAAATGACTAATAATAAAAGCAATGCCCCGAATATAATAAAGCTTTTAAAAAAAGAATATCCTGGTGCTAAAACAGAACTTTTACATTCAAATCCATTTGAGCTTTTAATAGCAACGATACTATCCGCACAATCCACAGATAAAACAATAAACAGAATAACACCTGAACTTTTTAAAAAATATCCAACACCACAAAAACTTGCAAAAGCAGATATAAATGATGTCGAAAAAATAATAAGATCATCAGGTTTTTACAAAACAAAAGCGAAAAATATAATAGAGACATCAAAAATAATAGTTGAAAAATTTAATGCTAAGGTTCCCAACAATATGAATGATCTTTTAAAGCTTAAGGGAGTAGCAAGGAAGACAGCAAATGTAGTTCTTTCAAATGCATTTGGGAAAAATGAAGGTGTTGTGGTAGATACTCACGTTAAAAGAATCTCCTACAGACTGGGATTAACCGATCAAAAAGATCCTCAAAAGATAGAAAAGGATCTTATGGAAATTTTTGATAGAAATGACTGGGGATTTTTATCAAACGCACTTATTCTTCATGGGAAAAAGGTATGTAATGCATTAAAACCAAAATGCAACATATGTATCTTAGAAAAATACTGTAAAAAGAGGTTTTAAATGGAAAAAGGATACCTTGTTAAAACAGAAGCATTTGATGTATATGAAAATATGGCATGTGATGAAATTTTATGTGAAACAATGCCAGTGAAATATATTCTAAGATTCTTTAACTGGAAGGACAACGGTATTACATTCGGTTTTTCCCAAAAATATGCAAATGTAATTAAAACCCTTGATGAAAAATACAAAATCTGGAAGATTACCAGAAGACCCACAGGTGGTGGAATTGTAATACATGAAAATGATCTCACTTTTTCATTCATTTTTCACAGCCCTGAAGATTTCAATCCAGGATTAACATATGATAAACTTCACTCTGCTATTATGAATGAATACCTCTTAAAAGGAATAAAACTTGAAATAGTTAATAAAATTACAAACAATTATAACATAAATAATCCAGTTATGGATTGCTTTAAAAAACCTGTTGAAAAAGATCTTCTTGTAAATGGAAAAAAGGTCTTAGGAGGAGCATTAAGAAAATTTTCAGATTATATGCTTTATCAGGCTTCTTTACAGTTTGATGATGCCAGAATAAAATTTGATTTTCACTCTGATATAATCATATCATCATTAAAAAAATTATTTAATCTTAGTTTTGAAGAATATTATCTTAATGATAATTATTACCAGAAAATCAAAACTAAAACTGAGGAAAAATATAAAAATGAAAACTGGATAAAAAGAATATAGGAGGAAAGATGAAAAAAACAAACTACGGTTATACAGAAAAACATGCAAGTTCATTTAAGGAAGAAAAACTTCCAGAAATAGATGTATGGGAAAACCAATACAAAGATAGAGATTATGTTATTAAGATAGTTCATCCTGAGTTTACTTCCCTATGTCCCAAAACAGGTCTTCCAGACTTTGGAACAATAACTGTGGAATATGTTCCTGATAAATACTGTGTTGAACTTAAATCACTTAAATACTATTTTCTTGCTTATAGAAACGTTGGAATATTTATGGAAAACGCAGTCAATAAAATTCTTGAAGATATTGTCAGGGTAACAAAACCTAAAAGTTGTACAGTTACAGGGGAGTTCACTCCAAGAGGTGGGATAAAATCAATAATAACTTCCACCTATAAACGAAAGTAATGTTTGAAAAAATTTATCTTTTTAAAAATAAATTTTTCAGATGGATTATAAGAATACTTATATATCCATTTTTAATATATTCTACAATCTCGATTGTATTTTTTTACCTTTATTCAAAACCACCAAGAAATATAACACCACTAACACCAGCTAACTATGGCTTTGACTATAAAAAAGTTGAGATTAAAACTTCAGATGGAATAAATTTGAAAGGATGGTTTATTCCATATCAAAACTCTGATAAAGCGATTATTCTTCTTCATGGATGGCCTAGTGATAAAGGAGATATTCTAACACATACACTTTTTCTTTCATCAAAATATAGCCTTTTATATATTGATTTTAGAGCAATGGGAGAAAGTGAGGGTAGATACACTACCGGTGGATATAAAGAAAAATACGATATTGAAGGAGCTGTAAAATATTTAAAAGAAAAAGGATTTAAGGATATAGCTTTATATGGCTATTCAATGGGTGGGTATGCTGCTATCATGTACTTAATTGAAAAAAATGATGTCAAGGTTGTAATTGCCGATTCTCCTTATGATAATATTTATTCTGCACTCGAAAATGCATTTTTTAAAAAATATGGTTTTGTTTTATATCCAGCACTATGGCTTATTAGTATTGAGTTCAGAATACTTTATGGAAAATCTCTTTCTGAACTCTCTATATCAAACAATATTAATAAAATAAATAAGTCAACCTTCATAATATGCGGCACAAATGATAAAATATGTTACAATAAAAAACTTAATTTATATAACAAAATTAATGAAAAAATAGAGGTTTTATTACTTGACGATTTTTCTCATAATGAAACCATATATTATAAAAAATATGAAACTCTAATTATGAATTTTCTTGAAAAAAATTTTAGTAATATTTAATTATGAGAAAGATACTATTAATATTCAGTATAATACTTAACTGGAACTTTATTTTTACTACGGAATGTGAAAGAGCAAAACTGGAAGAAAAATGTTATGGTGAATGCGGTAATTTTACAGATAAAAATAATAATGGAATCTGTGATGTATGGGAAAAATATCATAAAGATAAAGAAAATGATAGTTTAACCACTTCTATAAAAAATAATGAAAGTAAAAATACTGATAAAGATATACAATTAGAAAAAAACAAAACTCAAATTAAAGATAATCATAATGAAATAATTGAAAATGAAACACAAAAAGATAATAAACTATTTAAATATGGACTTATATGGCTAATATTAATAAATCTTTTTTTAATTATTTTAACAGAAATAATTTTAAAATCAAATAAATATCTTTCAAGATTTATATGGAACTGGATATTCTTTTTAAGCTTTATTCTATGCAGTATTAGTGGTTTCATTCTCTATTTCGGAATTATAAATAACCATGTAAGGGTCCTTTACTCACTTCATATTCAAAGTGGAGTTATTGTATTTATAACAGGTATTTACCATACAATTAAAAGATTTAAGTTTATGCTAAAAAAATTAAACTGCAATGAACAATCCTTACAATAAGGAATACTTTTTTAGTGAGTGTGAAGGATATAAAAATTTTCTTTCTTCAAAAGGAATTAAATTATCAAAAAGGCTTTTAAAGATATACAAAAAAATTATTGAATTAAAACCCCAGAGAGTGCTAGATTTTGGATGTGGAAGGGGGGAACTTGCTTTAAATCTTGCATTGAACTGGATAGAAACATATGCCTGTGATATATCTGATGATGCAGTTGCAATAGCCACAGAAATAAAAAACTACTGGATAAAAACAAACCCTCAGATGAAATTGAATATATTTAAATTTGACGGTAAAAAGCTTAATCTTGAAGATAATTCATTTGATGCTGTAATTCTTTCAGATGTTGTCGAGCATTTAACTGATGAGGAAATTAAAATTTATTTTACTGAAATTAGAAGAGTTTTAAAAAAAGGTGGGAAAATCGTAATTCATACATCCCCAAATAAAATATTTTTAAATTTTGGACTTAAAATATACTGGCTTGTTGGAAAGTTAAACGGAATTAAACTTAATTTTAATATGAAAAAGGATCTTCCTACAGGTATGCAAAATAATTATCATAAAAACGAACAGAGTGTTTTCTCATTAAAAAGGAATTTGAAAAAAACTGGATTTTCAAAAATAAACATTGAGATATGGAAAAACCCCCATTATGTTTATTATTTTTTAAAGGATGATAAATATATAAAAACATTAAACAAAATATATCACTTCATTCCAATAAAACAACTCTTTTTTGCTGATATTTTTGCCACAGCAGAAAAATAATTCTTTGCTGAGTTTGTTTAATATATGATATTAAAATGTCTTTCTAACATACTTTAAATTTTGTATCATAGAGTTAATGGCAGGAGGAAGTATGAAATTTGAATATAAAAAAATAATTGATTTTAAAAAGCCAGATGTAAAATACAGATTGATTTCCACAAAATATGTTAAAACTATAAAATGCAATGGCAAGAAATTTTTAAGAGTTGAACCCAAAGCACTTGAGATACTTTCAAAAGAAGCTTTCAGAGATTTGGAATTTCTATATAGAACAAAACATTTAGAACAAACAGCATCAATCCTACAAGATCCCCAGGCATCTGATAATGATAAATACATAGCATACCTTTTTCTTGAAAATGCCATAATATCCAGAAATTTTGAACTCCCACTTTGCCAGGATACAGGAACAGCTACTGTTATAGCAAAAAAGGGAGATATGGTATTTAGCGGTGTTGATGATGAAAAATACATATCAAAGGGAATATTTGAAACATATCAGAAAGAAAATTTAAGATACTCACAGACCATACCTCTTGATATGTATAATGAAAAAAATAGTGGTACAAACCTTCCAGCTCAAATTGATATATACTCTACAAAGGGCAATGAATATGAATTTCTTTTTATTGCAAAAGGTGGTGGTTCAGCAAATAAAACTTTCCTCTACCAAGAAACCGCCGCTATACTTACTCCAGAAAAATTGAAACCATTTCTTGTTGAAAAGATGAAAAGTATTGGAACCAGTGCATGTCCTCCATATCATCTGGTTTTTGTAATAGGAGGAACAAGTGGTGAATATGTTTTAAAAACTGTAAAACTTGCTTCAACAGGATATCTTGATAATCTTCCCGTAAAACCTGATAATAAAAGCTATGGATTTAGAGATACTGAGATGGAAAAATATCTTCTTGAAGAATCTTATAAACTCGGTTATGGAGCCCAGTTTGGTGGAAAATACTTTGCCCTTGATGTTAGGGTTATAAGACTTCCAAGACACGGAGCAAGCTGTCCAATAGGCATTGGTCTTAGCTGCATGGCACACAGACAAGCATTGGGATTGATTAATGAAAAAGGTGTATGGCTTGAAGAACTTGAAAGAAATCCAGAAAGATTTATGAAAGATGAATGGCGAGAAAAATATGGAAAAGCAAATGGTATTGTTATAGATCTTAATAAACCAATGAAAGAAATTCTCAATGAAATTTCAAAACATCCAGTTGGAACAAGACTTCTTCTAAACGGTAAGATAATCGTAGCAAGAGATCTTGCACATAAAAGATTTAAGGAGTTAATTGATAAAGGGAAGGAATTACCTGAATATCTATTAAAATATCCTGTTTATTATGCTGGACCTGCAAAAAAACCAAAAAACAAGCCTTCTGGTTCCCTGGGACCAACAACAGCAGGAAGAATGGATAGCTATGTAGAACTTTTACAATCAAAAGGTGCTTCTATGATTATGATAGCTAAGGGAAACAGAAGTAAGGTAGTTAAAGAATCATGCAAAAAATATGGTGGATTTTATTTGGGTTCCCCTGGAGGACCTGCTGCATACCTTGCAGATAAATGTATTAAAAAAGTTGAGTGTATAGATTATCCTGAGCTTGGAATGGAAGCTGTATGGATGATTGAGGTAGAAAATTTTCCTGCTTTTATTATACTTGATGATAAAGGAAATGATCTTTACGATATAAGATAAAAAATTATGAAAAAAAATGATTTTTTAGTATATATTGGGCTTTTTTATTGTGCTTTTATATGGGGTTCTACTTTTGTTGTAACTAAATATGCTTTGAGATTTGTTGATTCATCAGCACTGGTATCAATAAGATTTATAATCTCAGCCTTACTTCTATTACCATTTATTCTAAGAAAAAACAACTTCTTTGCCTATATGAAGGAAGCTTTTATGCTTTCAATTTTTCTTTCCTTACTATATATAACCCAGACTCTCGGACTTGTATATACAACTGCATCAAACAGCGGCTTTATAACAGGACTTTTTATAATTTTTATTCCAATTTTTATGTTCATTATCAAAAAACAAAAACCGCTGAAAATAGAAATTATTGCCGGTTTTTTAGCAGTAACTGGAATGTGGTTTTTAACAGGAGGAATTGAAGGAATAAATATTGGAGATTTATTAACACTTCTAGCAGCAATGAGTTATTCTTTACATCTTATATTTACTGATAAATATGTCAAAAATAATTATGATATAATAAAACTATCATTTCACCAGTTTTGGATGGCAGGAATTATTTCAGCAATTACAGTCATTCTATCTGGAAAAAGCTTTAAGGTTTCAGATATAAATGGATGGTATGTTATAATATTTCTTGCTATTTTTCCAACACTTTTTGCATTTTTTATCCAGATGAAAGCCCAGAAATATGCAGATCCCTTTAAGGTAGGAATAATATTTACCCTTGAACCTGTTTTTGCAGCAATCTTTGCATGGAGTATAGGCGGTGAAGAATTTATATGGATAAAAGCTTTTGGAGGGTTTTTAATATTTTCATCAATGATTATAATCGAACTGGAAAAACTATTAAAAGAAAAAATGAAAAATAACTTAAAAATAATTGGAAGTTAATTTTGTATAATATCAATAGGAGGAAATATGAAATACTTAATTTTAGTAATCTTTTCTTTATCTCTGCATTCAGAACTTAAGGAAACATCTATTACTGTATATAACAATAATTTTGCTGCAGTAAATCAAAGTTATGAAGAGCTATGTCAGAAAGGGAGATTTGATCTCACAATTAAGAATATGCCTTCCACGTTAATTTCTGATAGCATAAATATCTCACTTCCTGAATATTTATCACTCAGTTTCCAGAGCTATAAGCAGGATTCCAGCGATTATTTAAATCAAAATGTAAATATTTTAACGAAAGATAATAATATTATAAGTGGTATACTTTATAAATTTGATGGTGAAAATTATGTCATTAAAAATGAAAAGGAGGAATATCTCCTTATCTCCAAAGACTATATTAAATATTTAAATTACGGGAAATTTGATGAAATTGATTTTAAAAATAGAATGGTAAACAATGGGATATTAAGACTTTCCTTGAACTCAAAAAAATCAGAAAAATGTTCAGTTAAAATAAACTACCTTGTAAATAACATATCATGGACCTCGTCATATGATGCATATGTTGATGAAAATGAAACATCACTGGATTTAAATGCAAGAATAATAATATCAAACAATACCGGTTATAATTTTAAAAACAGCAAAATAAGTCTTGTTGCTGGAGTTTTAAATAGAGCAGTTGAAACCCCATCACTTGGATTTAGATCTAGTTTTTTTACAGCAAAGTCTATGGAAACAGATAGTGTTGAAGAAATAAAAGAAGAAAAACTGAGCGATTTTTATGCTTATGATCTACCATTTAATGAAATAACTATAAGCAATAATGAAACAATTTCAGTTGATATGTTTTCAAGAAAAGGGGTGAAGTTCGATAAAATTTATATTTATAAAGGGCAAAAAGATTACTGGTATTTTTATGATAATTTAAGAAATTATAGATATGATAAAAATCTCACTTCACAAATCATATTTACAAACTCAAAAGAAAATTCCCTTGGTATGGCATTGCCTGAAGGGAAATTAAGAGTTTACAGGAAAAAAGGAGAGTTTATAAGCCTGATAGGTGAGGATAAAATACCTCATACACCTCAAAATGAGAAGATAACTATCAATCTTGGTAAAGCATTTGATTTATCCGGGGAAAGAAAGATTATAAATCATGAAAAAATAAGACCAAACGTTTACAGGGATACCATAGAAATTACAATTAAAAATGAAAAAAATGAAAATGTAAAGGTTAAGATAAAGGAATATCTTTGGGGTAATTGGAAGATAATTGAAACTACAAATATGTATGAAAAAATAGATGCCAATAATATAGAATTTAATCTTGATATAAACAAAAAATCAAAATTTACTGTTAAATATACTGTAGAATATGACTTCAATCAGTAATTGATGGGAAGGTTTCACATTGAAATAAAAAACGATGTTGAGATATACATAGAGGCTGATAGTTTAAATGATTGTTTCAATACGATTACCTCTGCTATAAAAGATGTAATAACTGATGAAAAGATAGAATCAAAAAAAATAGAAATATTTCATCTAAAAGATGATTTCAATGAAGATTTGATTGTGAATTTTGTAAATGAATTAATTTATCTTTTTGATACAAAATATTTTGTGGCAAGGAAAGTTGAAGTAAGTGAAAAGAAAAATGGTTTTGAGTTTAAGCTTTATGGAGATTTTTTAAATGATAGAAATAAAATAAATAGATTAGTTAAATCAGCAACCTATCACGAACTTAACATTGAAAGAAAGGAAAACAATATAAAATTCAAAGTGGTGGTGGATATATGAAAAGAATAGATGAAAACACACTACTGATAGAAAAATCATACAAAGATGGAATGCGGGTTGATTCATTAATTTTTGTAAATAAAGAGCTTGAAAAACATCTTGAAAAAGAAGCTGTGGAACAGATAGCCAATGTAGCTACACTTCCTGGTATAGTTAAATATGCAATAGCAATGCCAGACGTTCATAAAGGTTATGGTTTTCCAATAGGTGGTGTGGCAGCTTTTGATATTGAAAAAGGAGTTATATCTCCAGGGGGGATAGGCTATGATATAAATTGTGGAGTAAGACTTGTTTCAACATCACTTAAAAAAGAAGATATAGAAAAGAAGAAAAAAGAACTTGTTGAAGCTTTATACAATAACATACCGCTTGGAGTAGGAAGTGAAGGGGGAATAGATTTAAGTGAAACAGATTACAAAAATGTTTTAAAAAAAGGCGCGATATGGGCAGTTTCAAATGGATTTGGAAATGATGAAGATATAAAAAATATTGAATCAAACGGATATGTAGATTGTGAAATAGATTTTGTAACCAGCAAAGCAAAAGAAAGAGGAAGGCATCAACTTGGAACGCTTGGAAGTGGCAACCATTTTCTTGAAGTACAGTATGTTGATGAAATATATAATGAAGAGATAACAAATAAACTCGGTTTTTCAAAAAATCAAATATTTGTTATGATACACACAGGATCTCGAGGTTTTGGACATCAGATCTGTTCGGATTATATAAATGTGATGATGAAAGCTTCACAGAAATATGGAATAAAACTTTATGACAGAGAGCTTGCATCAGCTCCATTTAGTTCAGAAGAAGGACAGAAGTATTTTAACTCAATGAATGCAGCTGCTAATTTTGCGTGGGCTAACAGACAGATTTTAAAAGATTTAAGTGAAAAAGTATTTCTCAAGGTATTCAAAATATCACCTCATATGCTTAATTTTACCACAGTGTATGATGTAGCTCATAATATTGCAAAGCTCGAAACATATGAAATTAATGGAGTTAAAAAGAAATTACTGGTCCATAGAAAAGGTGCTACCAGAGCATTTGGTCCATCATCAAACGAAATTCCTGAAAAATATCGTAGAATAGGACAGCCTGTAATAATACCTGGTGATATGGGAAGAGAATCTTATCTTTTAACAGGAACCGATCTTTCAGTTGAAACCTTTAGTTCAACATGTCATGGTGCAGGAAGAGTTCTTTCGAGAACAAAAGCAATTGAACTTGCAAGGACAAGAGATATAAAAAAAGAACTTGAAGAAAAAGGAATATATGTTAAAGCAAATTCGCGAACAACTTTAAATGAAGAAATGAGTGATTCTTACAAAAACATATCTGATGTCGTTAATGTAGTTGAAAATCTTGGAATCTCCAAAAAACTTTTAAAATTAAAGCCTTTATGTGTAATAAAGGGTTAAAAAATTTTATATAATTTTGTTAATGCCGTTGTAGCTCAGCTGGTAGAGCATCTCCATGGTAAGGAGAAGGTCGCCGGTTCAAGCCCGGCCAACGGCTTTTTTTATTTTAGAGGGATTTTGTTATAATGAAAAGGTGGTTATTACTTTTTTCATTTCTCATAGCCCTGCCAGTTTATTCAAATGTAATTTTAACTGATTTCTCTGGAAATATTAAATACAGAAAAAATTCACTTTCTCCATGGGAGGATGTGATAGAAAAAGAACTGAAGCTTAATGATGGATATGCAATAAAAACAGACCTAAACTCAAAAGCAAAAATAATTGCTCATAACTCAGTAATATGGATTGGTGAAAACACAGCACTTGAAATTGAAGGTACTTCAAAATATCTTACTTCATTTGGTCTTGTATATGGGAAAATAAAAGGAATGGTAAGTGGAATTTCAAAAAACTCAACTTTTCAAATAAAAACAGTTTCGTCATTATTCAAAATTAAGGCTGCAACATTTGTTTTAAAATCAAATATTGAAGGAAAAACTGAAGCTAATATTCTTTATGGGGAAGTTGAATTCAATTATCTTATAATGCCAAAACAAGGAAATAAAAAATACATAATCGTTCAGGGAACAGGTTTTAAACTTGAAAATATTGATAAAGGTTATGATGTATTTCTACTTTCTGAGGAAGATGAAACTGAAATAATGGCAAACTGGGATCCATCAATAACACAAACTGAGGTATACAGGGAAATCAAAGATGAGAAAATAAGAAGACAAAGACTAAAAAATTTTATAACTTACACAAATAAAATAAATTCCGAAATAAAAAGCTTCATATATAAAGAAAAGGAATCTGATTTTATAGAAGGAAGAACACTTAAAGATGTTAATGGAAATATTGTAAGGGTGGATCAAAGATTAATAAGGGCCGATTCAAAAACACTTCAACTTTTTAATATAGTAAAAAGACAGGACAGAATGGATTATTTTATCAGTACTTTTAATTTTAATAAAGATATTCCCAAAAACATAAATAACTGGCAATCTTTTTTTAATGAACCATCGGTTATCCCAAACTGGGCTACATTTGTAAGCGGAAATTTACTTTCGAATAATCAAACATTTTTTATGGCAGAAGGATATAAGTATATTCAAAGTCGTGGAGAATTGATAAATAATACCGAGGTTGTTGGAGTAAACCAGGATACAAATGAAAAAGATAATGATATTATAATAACAGGAGTTATAGATAAATCAAATTTATCAGATATAATCAATTTAAACATCAAAGAAAAAGATACTAATGCTCCTACAGGTGAAATACTTAGAAAAAGTGGTGAGAATATTGGAAATGTTATATGGGGGCTTAAAAAGGAAAATATAATTTTAAATCAGGGAACTGATCTTATGCATCAGAAAAAAGCAACAAAATATTTAAAAGGAGGTAAAGAAGATGAGATCTTCTGGGGAGTATGGGATAATTATTTAATATCAAACTCCGGGGATATAATGAAAAAAGATAAATTTATAAATTCAGGTAAAAGTTTATCTGAAGTTGTAAAGGAAAATGGAATTCAAAATATTGGATATTTGAAAAAAGATAATTCGGGGAATATATCAGAAGAGAACTATTTTAACGAAGTTAAAAATATTGATATTATCCTGATCTTTGATCTTCCATTTTATATGTATGAGAAGATTTCAAGTGGTGTTAATAGATGGAAAGATTGATTAAAAAAATTAAAATTTTAATATTAATTTTAACTTTGTTTATTATCTCAATAATAAATCTTTTTTCATCATTTGAAGATAATTTAAGACAGATGCTGTCTCAGGCGATTTCAGATCCATCCAGATTTGTATATGAAATTCAAAATAACTATGAGATAACCCTACCTGTTTCACCGGGAAAGAAATATAATTTTAATTCAGGTCTTTTTCCTGGATTTTTCCCTTTCACATATTCAAATGTTTCAATTAATTATAATCTCTACAAAGAAGATGAGTTTAAAACAGGTATTCCCCAGATTGATATTATTGCCGGTGGTGGTTATCTATTTGGTGGAAAAATTATGGCAAACCAGACCAGCTATATTGATAGTGCTGTATTTTATGGATATCATACCGGCTTTATTTTATCATCATCCCTTTCTTCAAAAACAAGAATATTTTATGGATATAAATACTCGCATACAAAAGCAAAACTTGAATTAAACAAATCAAGGACTTATGAGTTGATAGGAGTAAGAATAGATAGTTTTAATTCAGAGTTTAATGAAAATACAATAGTCTTTGGAGTTGAAACATTAAAAAACATAGATAAAAGATGGGCAATCCAGTTCAACTATGGTTTTACAAATAATACCATAGCAACCAAGCTCAGCTGGTATGGGAAATGGTTTGAACTTGGTATAAATATATATCCTGAAGGAGTTATTGTTATTTATCCTGTGTGGAATATGAGATTAAATTTTTAAAAATATGAGTATTTTGAAATTTATAATTTTATTAGCAAATTTTTATTCTTTTACTTTAGAGAAAAAATACTCCACATATTTAGATATTTCCTTTTTACAGAATATAAACCTTATTAATTCTTCACTTTCTACAGGAGGAAAAATAATCTCTTCCTTTGGTGGGATTTATGATTATGATAATTTCAATTCTTTTCTTTTTAATTACAATATTTCATATGAAGGGCCATCAATATCATACATTGACAGAGACATTAATGAAAGAAACATAACACAGAATTTCACCATTGAATGGCAAAAAAAGATTAATGAAAATAAAAGATTGAGAGCTCATATTTCTACGGGATGGGAAAAAATAAAATTTCAGGCTTCTGGAAGTTTTGATGATAATATATATAACAACAATCTTAAGGGTTTTGGAATAATATATGATTTAAGAAAAAAAGAAGATCTCATCTATTCATTTTCTACAATGTATAGAAAAATAAATTTTCCAAACTATTCAGATCTTTTATATGAGTTTAAAAATCCATTTTCATACAATAATATAAAAACTGGTCTTTATGATAATAATTTTTATAAATTCGGTTTTAAAACAAGATATAAAAAATATTTTACTTCCATTGATACAGTATTTCAAAATTACATATCTCAACGAGTCATAAAAGAAGATGGAGAGTACGGGAATGAAAAACAAAAGGATTTTTATCTGACTTTTGATATTGGAATGGATAAGGAATTTAATAAACTTCAAATTCATCCTTATCTATCATATAAGTATAAAAATTCAAACCAGAACTTTTTAAGATTTAAATCGTTTACAGATATAAATCCATCTTTTATAGAAGATGCATATGATTACAATGAATATTCAATTAATATTCCTGCTTATACTTTTCTTTTGAATATGGATATAGATTTCTCAATTTCTTACAACATCAAGATCTATTCATCAAGGCCACCAAGAAATGAGAATAATGATTATATAACATCACAAACTCAGAAGGATAAAAAATTTATTTTCAGCCTTGCTATATCAAGAGAAATAAATGAGCTTGCAAGTATAATATTCTATTATTCATTTGTTTATTCTTCATCCAACAACAAATTCGATGTCTATTTTCCATTAAATTATACCGCCAGCTCATTTGGATTTGGATATAAAATAAAATATTAATATTTTTACTCCCTGAATTAATTTACATTATTACAAAAAAGGCTCCAGCGTTCGAAGGCATTTATGGGGATTTGGGACTTTGGGGGTTTTGGGGGTTTAGGGGGGTGCACATCGAACGCTGGAAAATCTTTACGATGTGAGTGATACCTAAACTTCCCATCATTTTTATAGAACTTTATTTCCCTCTAAATAAATTTTAATATATTATTTGACTTTTGTCAAGTCCTAAAAATTGATTTTTATCAGTTTTTATATTTTTCGAAAGATAATATAATATAGTTAAGGAGAGAAAAATGAATAGAATCAAATCGCATCCAATTATTGAGATAAACGAGAATAAAGAAAAGATTACATTTTATTTTGATGGCAAAGCACTTGAAGCATATGAGGATGAAGTAATATCAAGTGCTTTAATTGCAAATGGAATTAATATATTCAGTTATCATAAAAAAGACAATTCTCCACAGGGAATTTTTTGTGCAAATGGTCAATGTGCTCAGTGTAGCGTTATTGCTGATGGAATAGTTGTAAAGGCATGTATCACAAAAGTAAAAAATAATATGAATGTTCAAACTTTAAGGGGTGCAGCAAAGTTAAATTTAAAAGAAGAAAAAAATTTTAGTTATTCAACAATTGAAGAAATAGAAACGGATGTTTTAATAGTTGGAGGTGGGCCAAGTGGAATGAGCGCATGTGAGGAACTCGGCAAGTTCAATGTAGATGTGATTTTAATTGATGATAAAAAAGAATTCGGTGGAAAGCTTGTTCTTCAAACACATAAATTTTTTGGTTCTGTTGAGGATTGTTTTGCAGGCACAAGAGGTATAGATATTGCTGAAAAATTATATCAAAATCTTTTGAAATATCCTTCAGTTAAACTATGGAATGAAACTACATGTTTTGGAGTATTTTCTGATAAAAAAATTGGAGTTATCAGAAATGAAATATGCTATTTAATAAGACCAAAAGTTGTAATATTTGCAACAGGAGCAAGAGAAAAGATGCTTTTATTTGAAGGTAATACTCTTCCAGGGGTTTATGGTGCAGGAGCCTTTCAGACACTTGTAAATAGAGATCTGATTAAACCTTCTGAAAAACTTTTTGTTGTTGGTGGAGGCAATGTAGGACTTATAGCAGCATATCATGCAATTCAGGCAGGAATAAAGGTCGTAGGACTTTGCGAAATAGCTGAAAGATGTGGAGGGTATAAAGTTCATGAAGATAAAATAAAAAGACTTGGAGTAAATATATTTACAAAACATACCATACTAAAGGCTGAAGGAAAAGAAAGAGTGGAAAGGGTTGTTATATGCGAGGTTGATAATAATTACAAACCACTCAAAGGAAAAGAAAAGGTTTTTGAAGTTGATACAGTTTTAATTGCTGCAGGCTTAAGTCCTATAAATGAACTTTATTTTCAGGCAAAAGAGTTTGATATTCCTTCATTCATTTGTGGAGATGCTCAAGAAATTGCAGAAGCATCAGCTGCAATGTTTAGCGGTAAAATAGCAGCACATAACACATTAAAGCATCTAGGTTTTATAACAAGCGATGTACCAAAATTCTGGTTTGAAAAACTAGATATTTTAAAATCAAGACCTGGCAAAATATATGAAAAAATTGATAAAAAAACAGAATCCAATATCTATCCAGTAATACACTGTAAACAAGAAATTCCTTGTAATCCATGTGTAACTGTATGTCCCAAAAAATCAATAAAGCTTAAAGGAAAGGATATAACATCCATTCCTAATTTTGAAGGAGATTGTATTGGATGTTTCAGATGCCTTGTTATATGTCCTGGTCTTGCAATTACTATAGTTGATAAAAGAAAAAATTCTCAAACCCCGGATGTATGGTTGCCATTTGAGCTTAAGGAAGAAATAAAGGTAGGTAAGAAGGTTCTTGGAGTTGATGAGGATGGAATAATAATGGGGGAGTTTGAAGTAAGTGGTGTAAAAAACTTTTCTGCTGAAAAAACTAAAGCAATAGCAATAAGAGTTGATGAAAAAGTGGCAGAAAAAATAACCTCCATAAAAATTTTAGATGATGAAAAATTTTTAAAATACACTCAGGATATAAAAGAACTCAATGATGATATAATAGTTTGTAGATGTGAAAGAGTAACGCTTGGAGAAATAAGAAAGTGGATAAAAAAAGGAGTAAAAGATTTAAATCAACTTAAGGCAATAACAAGAGTAGGTATGGGAGCATGTGGTTCAAAAACATGTGGGCAGTTTCTTTTAAGTATTATAAAAAAGGAAACTGGAAATCTTGAAGGAATTAAAGAGTTGACAAAAAGACCATTTTTCATTGAAGTAAAGCTTGGTTCTCTTGCTGGTATTGAAAAAAAGGAAGAAAAAATTAATGAGTTTAGTAACTTTTAAAAAGGAGTTAATATGAAAGCATATGACATAATAATAGCAGGTGCTGGAAGCATCGGAGTTCCACTTTCAATGTTTCTTGCCAGAGAAAAATTTAAGGTTCTTGTCATAGAAAAAAACTCATCACCGGGTCAGGGTCAAAATAAAGCGGCAATAGGTGGTATCAGAGCAACTCACTCAGATTCATCAAAAATAAAAACTTGTCTTAAAAGTCTTGAGATATTTTCAACATGGAAAGATATTTATGGTAATGATATAGGATGGAGAAAAGGGGGATATCTTTTTCCTGTATATGATGAGAAGGATGAAAAAACACTAAAAGAACTTCTTGAAGTTCAGAAAAAATACGGGTTGAATATAAAATATATTTCAAAAGAAGAAGTATGTGAAATTGTAAAGGGAATAAATAAAGAAGGACTTTTAGGTGGGACATATTCACCTGATGATGGTTCAGCTTCACCATTGCTTTCTATAAACGCTTTTTATTTTAAATCTATAGAATGGGGAAGTGAATTTAAATTTAATGAGAGAATTGTAGAAGTTAAAAAAGCTAATGAAAATTTTATTATCAAAACAGACAGGGAAGAATACGAATCAAAATATTTTGTAAATACCTGTGGGGCTCATGCAAAGGAAATTTCACTTATGTTAGATGTTGATATTCCTGTTAAGCCAGACTCTCATCCAGCAGGCATAACTGAGCCTGTTGAAAGAATTTTTGATCCAATGATCGTTGATATTAGAAGAGGTGATAGATCTAAAAACTGTTATTTTTATCAAAATTTTGAAGGACAAATAATATTCTGTCTTACACCTGAACCAGCTCAATGGGGCTATGATAGGAAAAGCTCATCTGATTTTTTAAATGAAATAGCAAAAAGAATGCTGAATTTAATTCCTTCGCTTAAAAATGTAAAGGTAAGACGAATATGGAAAGGGCTTTATCCAATGACGCCTGATGGTTTTCCAATTGTTGATTTTAATGCTGGTGGAATTGAAAATTATATTATTGCAGCTGGTATGTGTGGACAGGGTTTTATGCTTGGACCTGGAATTGGGTGGATAATAACAGAGATTTTATGTGGAAGGAAAAAGACAGATGATGAAAGTATAATCAACTTTAGATTATCAAGAAACTATGCTGGACAGGAAAAACTAAAATAAACACTTTTCAGATTTTAACTTCTTAAACTAATTCAGATGCTTTTTTATTCTACTTGATAGTGAGGATAATTTATTGTAAAATATTTTTTGGTGGCGCGGTAGCCAAGTGGTAAGGCCGCGGTCTGCAAAACCGCCATACGTCGGTTCGAATCCGACCCGCGCCTTTTTTTCTTTTAAAGGAAATTTATGCAACTCAGTAAAATTGCAATTTCTCTAAAACCTTCTGCTACACTCAAGCTTAATGAACTATCATCAAAACTAAAATCTGAAGGAAAGGATATAATTCACCTTGGTGGTAGAGAACCAGAGTTTGATATATCTGATTATGTAATAAAAAAGATCGAAGAAAAAATAAGAACTAAAAGAATAAAATATACACCAGCATCAGGAATACAAGAATTAAAAGAAAAAGTAGCATTTTACTGTAATGATATATATCAAACATCGATAAAGCCTGATAATATTGTAATATCAAGTGGAGCTGAACAATGTATATATAATTTTTTAATGTCCACAGTTGACCCTGGAGATGAAGTAATAATACTTGCTCCTTACTGGTTCAGTTATACAGAGATAGTATCAATGGTATATGGAACATCTGTTATAGTAAAACCTAAAAAAAGGCTTATACCTGATTTTGATGAAGTATTATCTCACATCACATCACATACAAAAGCAATTTTAATAAACTCTTCAAATAACTCAACTGGACTTGTTTATCCTAACGAGCTAATTGAAAAAATAATAAAATATTGTGAAGAAAACAATATATATGTTCTTATGGATTTTATTTATGATCAGCTTATCTTAGATAATATAAAAATTAAATCACCATTTTTATATATAAATGATATAGATTCATCTAATTTAGTTTTAGCTAATAGATTTTCAAAATCATTTGCAATGACTGGCTTTAGAATCGGATTTTCAATATCATCAGAGGAACTTGCAAAAAGAATGATAAAAATTCAGACGCAAATGACATCCTATCCAACTGAACTCTCACAGATAGCATGTCTCAGAGCTCTTGAAGAAGGTAAAGACTTTTCTATTAGATTAATTCAGAATCCTAGAAAAAAAAGAGATATACTTTTTAATGAACTATCAAAGATTAAAAAAATTAAATACATAAAATCACAGGCAACATTTTATAATTTTATAGACTTCTCAGAATATGAAAAGGATAGTCCAAAACTTTCACAGCTTTTAATAAAAAACGCAGGAGTTGTAACTGTTCCAGGGATAGAGTTCGCTATGAAAAGAAAAAAATTATAGAAGATATAAGAAGGATAAAAAACTTCCTTGATGGAGGAGTTATATGATAAATTTAAAAGAAAAAGTTTATGTAAATCTTAGTGAAGGAGAACTTTACGAACATATTATAAGAAACAACGAGGGAATAATACTTAATACTGGTGCTATTTCTGTCAGAACTGGAAAACACACAGCAAGAAGTGCACAGGATAAATTTATAGTAAAAAAAGAGCCATCATCCTTACATATTAACTGGGGAGATACAAATGTTCCAATCGATGAAAAAATATTTTTAAATCTTCTTGAAAGGATGAAAAATTATATTTCACAAAAATATGTATATCTTAGATATTCTTATATTGGCTCTAATCCAAAATTCAGATTAAAAACTAAGGTTATCACAGAATATGCATGGCATAATCTTTTTGTTAAAAATCTTTTTTTTGACCTTAAAGAAAACTTTTCAGATAATGATATAGATTTTACAATAATATGCCTTCCAGGTTTTAAAGCAGACCCTAAAAATGATGGGACAAGATCTGAAACATTTATAATAATAAGTTTTGAACATAAAACTGCTATAATTGGTGGAACAGCTTATGCTGGTGAGATAAAGAAAACTGCTTTTAGTGTTATGAATTATCTACTACCACTTAAAGGTGTTTTTCCAATGCATTGTTCAGCAAACATATCTAAAAATAATGAAACAGCAATATTTTTTGGACTTTCAGGCACAGGAAAAACAACTCTTTCATCTGATCCAGATAGAAGACTCATAGGGGATGATGAGCATGGCTGGGGAGATGATGGAATTTTTAATTTTGAAGCAGGATGTTATGCGAAAGTAATAAATCTTTCAAAGGAGGCTGAACCACAAATATACTGTGCTGTAAATAGATTTGGAGCAATCCTTGAAAATGTAATTGATAAAAATAGAGAACCAGATTTTTCAGATGGAAGCATAACAGAAAACACAAGAGCAGGATACCCATTACATTTTATAAATAATGCAATATATGGTGAAGTTTTTCCTCATCCTAAAAACATTATAATGCTTACTTATGATGCCTTTGGTGTTTTACCACCAATAGCAAGACTAAATTATTCTCAAGCAATGTATCATTTTATTTCAGGTTATACTGCAAAGGTAGCAAATACCGAAATGGGAATAAAAGAACCAAAAGCAACATTTAGCACCTGTTTTGGAGCACCGTTTATGTCTCATCATCCAAAGGTTTATGCAGCTATGCTTAGTGAAAAAATGAAAAAATATAATTGTAATGCCTGGCTTATAAACACTGGGCTTTGTGGTGGACCTTATGGAATTGGGAAAAGAATAAGCATAAAACTTACAAGGGATATATTAAATTTCGCATTACATTATAAAGGAGAAAATATTAAATTCGAAAGAGATTCTATCTTTGGATTTGAAGTTCCACAAATATCTTTCATTGAATCATCTCTTTTAAATCCAAGAATTTCCTGGCAAAATAAAAATGATTATGACATTAAGTATAAAGAACTTGCTATTATGTTTAAAAAGAACTTTGAAAGATTCAATATAAATGAAAAGGAAATAATTGATGGTGGACCTAAAATATAATATTAAAAAGGATGGTTTATGAGGTGTCTTGCAATATTCAGGGAAATAACAAACTCTCCAAATCGAGAAAACGATGATGCTTTAATTTTAAAGGCTGTTTGCGATGAATTAATCAAACTTGGAATAAAAGTTCATTTAATTGAACCTGAGGTTATAGATGATGTAGTGAACGAAAAATGGGATATAGTTGTCCCAATGTGTGAAAATCCAGAAAACCTTGAAAAGATAAAAAATATAGATGCACTTTTTGTTAATAATGTGCAGTCTGTTTACAATTGCTATAGAATAAATATGTTTTCACTTGTAATGAAAAACTGTCCTGAAATTTTTCCAGAAAGTATTATAAGAAGGATGGAAGAGTTTCCGGGTGAAAAGCCTGATTTTTTTGAATTAAAAGGGGTATGGATAAAAAGGGGAGATGTTCATAATACATGCCTTCATGATGTACATTATGTAAAAAAGTGGGAGGATGCTATAAAAGTAAAGGAAGATTTTCAAACAAGAAACATAAAGGAAGTTTTAATTCAAAAACACATTGAAGGGGATCTTATAAAATTTTATGGGGTTGGTCCTGGAAAATGGTTTGAATGGTTTTATCACAAACCATCCATTGTGAAAAAACATAAATTTGACATTGAAGAACTTCATAAAAGAGCATCAAGATTTGCAAATGCTGTTGGAGTTGAAGTTTATGGAGGGGATGCTATTATAACAGAAAAATCTGAAATATATATAATTGATATAAACAGCTGGCCATCTTTTGCAAGAGTAAGAGATAGAGTTAAAAAAGCAATAGCAAATCATATATATGAAAAAATTAAGGAAAATGTTAAAATTTAACTAAATAGGAGGATATATGAAAACTAAAGAAAAAAAAGTTACTAATTCAAGTAAAAAATTTATTCCTGGGCCAAAATCATTAAAAATATTTAATGAAGAACAAAAATATATAGCTCCTGGAGTACAGAGCATTGCATTATACTCAAAACTGGTTATGGAAAGAGGAGAAGGTTGTTATTTTATAGATGTGGATGGGAACAGATACCTTGATATGTATGCAGGTGTAGGAGTAGCATCTCTTGGACACGGACATAAAGATTATGCAAAAGCAATAAGCGAACAGGTTTCAAAAATAAATACAGGAAGTTTCTCCACACCAAGAAGAGCAAACTACTGCAAAACCCTTGCTAAACACACTCCTGGAAATCTTAATAGAATACAATTTTACTCAGGTGGTGCTGAAGCTGTTGAAGCAGCAATAAGACTTGCTAAAAGTTACACAAAAAATTACGAAATAGTAGGGTTCTGGGGAGGATTTCATGGTAAAACAGGAACTGTTCTTGGACTTCTTGACGACTTTAAAAGAGAACTTGGCCCGATTATGAGCGGGATTCATTCAGTACCATATGCTTACTGCTACAGATGCCCATTTAAAATGGAGTATCCATCCTGTGGACTTTATTGCGCTGAGTTTATAAGAAAACAACTTAAACAGGAAAGTGCAGGAAAAATCGCAGCGTTTATAATAGAACCAATACAAGGTACAAATGGAAATGTTGTTCCACCAAAAGAGTTTTTAAAAGCAGTAAAAGAAATAACAAAAGAAAACGACGCTCTTTTAATATGTGATGAGATGATATGTGGATTTGGAAGAACCGGAAAGATGTTTGGAGTTGAACATTTTGATGTTATACCTGATATAATGACAGTTGGTAAAGGAATAGCAAATGGATTTCCTGTTGCAGGAGTTATATCAAATGATGAAATAATAAACTCAAAACCTTTTGCAAATCCATCAGGAAGCTCTTCAAGTTATGGCGGAAATCCACTTGCTGGATGTGCATGTGATATTACTCTTGAAGTTATATTGAGGGATAATCTTGTTGAAAATTCAAGAAAGGTTGGTGAATATTTGTTAAATGAATTTAAAAAACTTCAAGAAAAATACAGATTTATAGGAGATGTTAGAGGAAAAGGACTTATGATAGGTGTTGAGATGGTAAATGATAGAAAAACAAAAAAACCTCTTGAAAAACATATAACAAGAAGGCTTTTTGATGAATGTTTAAAAAGAGGAATGATTTCTATGTGTTATTCGTCAACGATAAGAGTAAACCCTCCACTTATTATAACAGAGAAGGAAGCAGAAACTGCTATAAGAATTTATGATGAAGCATTTGAGGTAATAGCGAAAGAATTCAACCTAAATTAAAAAATGAAAAGAATAGGAATAATTGGTTTTGGTGCAGTTTGTGAAAATGCTAATATTCCAGCTATAAAAAAATTAAGCAATTATTTTATTCCTATTTCAGTTTTTGATCCAATTGAAGAACGAAGAAAAAAAGCAGTTGAGATTTTAAAAATAAAAGAATGTTCAAGCATTGAAGAAATGTTAAATAGCAAGGAAATAGAATGTGTAGTAATAACATCACCTCCAGCTCTTCATAAAGAGATAATAATAAAAGCACTTGAGAAAGGAATTGATGTTCTGTGTGAAAAACCGCTTTGTCTATCAATGAAAGAGTTTGATGAAATAGCTGATGCTGTAAGATATAGCGGGAAAATTGTTTACTCAGTTCATAATTGGATATATTCACCACATATTATAAAAATCAAAAGTCTTATTGAAGAGATAGGGAAAATAACATATTTAAAATGGGATACACTTAGGAAAAAACCATCAATATCAGCATCAACAAATTGGAGAGTTGACAAAAAAATAAGTGGTGGAGGTATAATTTTTGATCATGGATGGCATGTTTTTTACATAATAAAATCATTTATTGGAGATAAAGAACCTAAAAATGTTAATGCATCTTTTATTTTCAATGATAATGGTATAGACGAGGTATGTGATCTAAGAATTATTTATGAAAATACTATTGTTGATATACATTTAAGCTGGAAGTCTCCAGTTAGAAAAAATATGATTGTGGTATATGGAGAAAATGGTATTTTGATTTTTAATGATAGTGAAGTTGAACTTGAATTTAAAAACAGTGAAAAAAAAGAATTTAAATTTGAAGAAAAAATTTCTGCATCATCTGCTCATCCTCTATGGACTGAAAAAGTATATATTGATTTTTATTATGCAACAAATGATAAAAAAATATTTGAAAAAAACTTCATGGAAGCAAGAAATTCTATATCAATAATTGAAAAGGCATATGCAAGCATTGGATAAACAAAAACTGGAAAAATACTTAATAGAAGCAATAAGGCTAGTTTTAATAATCTTAGTTATTCATATCTTAAAAGGATTTTTCTCAAGCCTTCCATTTGTTTCTGAACTCAGGGTATTTAATAAAAATATATATCTTAGTGAGTTTGTTTCATTTTTAATGAGCTTGATTATATGCTTTATATTGTATGAATTTACTAAAAGGACAAAAAAGATAGTTGATGAAATGCTTTTACAATTACCACAGGCAGGTTTTTTTCACTCACATATAGTATATCTTTTCCTTACAATTGTTCTCTATTTCTCCGCAATTGATATATTCAAAGGCTTTATTTTTGAAGAATGGTTATGGACATATAACTGCTTTTTTATAGGAGTTTCACTTTTTTATATTTCGAGAATACTTTTGGTTTTTTACCAGAATAGTCATAAGATAAGTGAAAATATTTATAACATAATTTTTGTGGAAATTTTAAAGAATAAAAAGGAGTAACTATGCTTCTTACAACACTTTTAATAATAAGCTTTGTAGTTTTTGCTTTTAGTGAAAATAACAACTATTCAATTGAACTATACTCCGTTATAATAGACACTAATTTAATTAATGAAGGATCCTCTCTTTTAAAAAGCAAAAATTATGATGTAATATGGTCACTAAATGACTCAGGGGATAGTGCCAGAATTTTTGCCTTAAAACTTGATAAAAACAAAACTGAAATAATTAAACCAGAGTGGGTAAAAAAATATAAAGGTATTAACATATTTGATGCTTATAACGTTGACTGGGAAGCAATGACATATGATGAAGAAGGAAATATATTAATATGCGACTGTGGAAACAATTATAATTACAGAAAAGATCTTGCTATATATAAAATTGCTGAACCGAATCCTTACTATGCAGCAGAAACAGGAATAATAGCAAAATATCTTTTCAGATATCCAGATCAGAAAGAATTTCCACCATCATCAAAAAAAGAATGGAATTTTGATGCAGAAGCAATTTTTAGCCTTAATAAAAATGTTTATATAATTTCAAAAAGTAGAGGAGATTTAAAAGCAAAGCTTTACAGATTTAAAAATCTAAAACCATTTGAAGTGAATATACCTGAAATAGAAGGAGAGTTTGATTTTAAATCTATGGTCACGGATGCTGCTGTATCACCTGATTCAAAACATCTTGCTGTTCTAACATACAATTATATCTGGATATTTGAGATAAAAAGCATAGAAAATCTATTTAAAAATCCCCATTATTTTAAAGAAATTTCACTTGGACAGTGTGAAGGAGTTACATTTTTAAATGAAAACGAAATATTAATTTCAAATGAAGAAGGATATATTTTTAAATTGACTTTGAATGATATAAAAATCAAAACCTATTGACAAACAAAAAGAAAATTGATAAATTTTTTAATATATAATCCTACAAAGGAGGAAAGATGAAAAACTTAAGAAAGGGTTTCACACTTATAGAATTACTCGTGGTGGTCTTAATCATTGGAATACTTGCGGCTATGGGTATTCCGCAGTATTTTAAAGCTGTTGAACGTTCAAGGGTAAGTGAAGCAACAAATGTTTTTTCTAATATTAAAAACTCTCAAGAAAGATTTCTTTCAAGGAGAGGAATTTATTCTAATAACTGGGATAACCTTGATATTGAATTAAAAAACATATCTGGAACTACATGTACTGGAACAGGTGCTTGTCGTTTGAAATACTATGATGTCCAGATAACCGCTAATACATCAACCAGCTTCACTGCTACTGCTACAAGGCATAGCAATATCTCTGCCCCACCAACTGTTTATGGAAACTACACTCTTACCTTTGTTTATCCTCCCGGCACAGTATCCTCATCAAATGCTGCTGCTAACAGAGACCTGGTAGATTAATTTCTAAACTATTTAAAGGAGGAAAAATGAAAAAATTAAGGAAAGGTTTCACACTTATAGA
>FWWL01000167.1_pt1 | contig 94243 bp, 82 predicted proteins | sample 2228331 | NCBI WGS metagenome assembly FWWL01 (sample SAMEA103939775, study PRJEB20133) | metagenome | reverse complement strand
GAGCGGCCAAGAAGACTCGAACTTCCACGGGCTTTCGCCCACAACGACCTCAACGTTGCGCGTCTACCAATTCCGCCATGGCCGCACATTCAAAGGGAAACCGGCAGGACCGGCATCTGGTAGGCGCTGGCCATTAGCAAAGGCTTTTGCGCCATGCAACAACCGATCTGCATCTGCGTTATGATTGATTGTCGTGCACGATGCGGCACGCCGAAAGGCCAGTGCCCGCCAGCAAAAGGATGGAAAGCAGGACCATGCAGCATTGGATACTGTCAGGCGTGACAGTGGCCGCCGCGACGGTCATGGGACTGGGTTTGGGCGCCTATGTCACCAGTCCGCAATCCTCTGCTCCAAGAACACAGAAAGATGTCGCCTATGCCGAGCCCAGCGATAGCAGCCTGTCCGATCAGGTCGCCGATCCGGCCGGTCGCGGTCCCGACATAATCCGCTGTACCGGTTGCGGACCAACGCTGGTGGAACGGCAAATGGCTTCGGACATGGCGGGACTGGACGCAGACGGCATGATTGACGGCACCAGCGATCCGGTCGTGCGTGACTATCTGGCACAAGGAGAGGCGGCGGAAGCGGTCGATCCCGTCCCACCGCCATCACCGATTCATCAGCTGCCACCGCCAATTGCGCGCTTCGCCGCCGGAGAGACGGCCACGCCTCCACCGACTCTGCAACCTGCCCAAGGGAAAGCCCCTCCTGCCGTCATGGCGACGGCAGCAGGCAGTTCCTTCCCTTAGAACGCCTATTCGGCAGCAACGACCTCCGCCGGCGCATCGCTCAGCGGATGGGTAAGGCGGCTGATCATCTCCTTGGGGCACACTTGCCAGATATAGCGCCGCCAACGGTCCCAATCCTCCAATATGGTGCTGGACCATTTGCTGTCGGTCGCCTTGGCGTGCTGGGCGATCAGATCCTTGACCTGCGCCTCCCAATGCGCGCTTTCCAGCCGCTGCCAGACGATCCCTTCCGGGTTGGCCCGCGACGTGAAGCTGCCATCCTCGTCCAGGATGAAGGCCATCCCGCCGGTCATGCCCGCGCCGAAATTGGCGCCGGTCTTGCCCAGGATCACGGCAATGCCGCCGGTCATATATTCGCACCCATTGGCGCCGCAGCCCTCGACCACGACCTGCGCGCCCGAATTGCGGACCGCGAAGCGTTCGCCCGCCTGCCCTGCCGCGAACAGCTTGCCACTGGTCGCGCCATAAAGGACGGTGTTGCCGATGATCGTATTATCCTTCGACGACAGGGGGCTGGAGACGGTCGTGCGCACCGTGATGATGCCGCCTGACAGGCCCTTGCCGACATAGTCATTGGCGTCGCCGAAGATTTCCAGCGTGATCCCCTTGCACAGGAACGCGCCCAGCGACTGGCCCGCGGACCCGCGCAGGCGCACGGTCAGATGTCCATCGGCCAGCGCCGACATGCCGAACTTGTCAGTCACCGCCGACGACAGGCGCGTGCCGACCGCGCGGTGCGTGTTGCGCACCGTATAGGTCAGTTGCATCTTCTCGCCCCGCTCGAACACTGCCTTGGCGTCGCGCATCATCTGCGCGTCCAGGCTGTCGGGCACGTCGTTGCGCCATTGCTTCAGGCTGAAACGGCGCTGGTCGTCGGGGGCGTCCACCTTGGCCAGGATCGGGTTGAGATCCAGATCGTCCAGATGTTCAGCGCCACGATTGACCTGCTTCAACAGTTCGGTCCGCCCGATCACCTCGTCCAGGCTGCGGAAGCCCAGCCGGGCCAGCACTTCGCGAACTTCCTCGGCGATGAAGGTCATCAGGTTGATGACCTTTTCCGGGGTGCCGGTGAATTTGGCGCGCAGCTTTTCATCCTGCACGCACACGCCCACGGGGCAGGTGTTGCTGTGGCACTGACGCACCATGATGCAGCCCATGGCGACCAGCGACAATGTGCCGATGCCATATTCCTCCGCGCCCAATATCGCGGCGATCACGATGTCGCGCCCGGTTTTGAGGCCGCCATCGGTGCGCAGCTTCACCCGATGCCGCAACCCGTTGAGGGTCAGCACCTGATTGGCTTCGGACAGACCCATTTCCCATGGCGTCCCGGCATATTTGATCGAGGTTTGCGGGGATGCCCCGGTTCCGCCGACATGGCCCGCGATCAGGATGACGTCGGCATGCGCCTTCGCCACGCCCGCTGCGACCGTGCCGATGCCCGCCTGGCTCACCAGCTTGACGCAGACGCGTGCGCGCGGATTGATCTGCTTGCAGTCGTAGATGAGCTGCGCCAGATCCTCGATCGAATAGATGTCATGATGGGGCGGCGGCGAAATCAACGTCACGCCGGGCGTCGAATGGCGCAGCCTGGCGATGAATTCGGTGACCTTGAAGCCGGGCAGCTGCCCCCCCTCGCCCGGCTTGGCCCCCTGTGCGACCTTGATCTCTATCTCTTCGGCCGACGCCAGATATTCGGCATGAACGCCAAAGCGGCCCGACGCGATCTGCTTGATCACGCTATTGGCATTGTCGCCATTTTCATAGGGTTTGAAGCGCGCCGCATCCTCGCCGCCCTCGCCCGACACCGCCTTCGCGCCGATCCGGTTCATCGCGATCGCCAGCGTCTCATGCGCCTCAGGCGAGAGCGCCCCGAGCGACATGCCCGGCGTCACGAAACGCTTGCGGATTTCCGTGGTGGCCTCCACCTCGTCGATCGGCACGGCTTCGCGCGCGAAATTAAACTCCATCAGGTCGCGCAGATAGACCGGTGGCAGATCGCGCACCCCGCGCGAGAATTGCAGATAGGTCGAATAGCTGTCGGTCGCGACCGCCGTCTGCAACAGGTGCATCAGTTGCGCGGAATAGGCATGCGCCTCCCCACCGTTGCGCTGGCGATAGAAGCCGCCGATGGGCAACCGCACGACCGATGCGTCATATGCCTGCTGATGGCGCAGGATCGCGCTATAGTGGAGCGAGGCATAGCCTTCGCCCGAAATCTTCGCCGGCATGCCGGGGAACAGATCGTTGACCAGAGCGCGCGACAGGCCGACCGCTTCGAAATTATAGCCGCCGCGATAGCTGCTGATGACCGCAATGCCCATTTTGGACATGATCTTGAGCAGGCCTTCGTTGACCGCGACGCGATAGCGCTCGAAACAGGCGTCAAGGTCGAGAGACCCGAACAGCCCGCGCGCATGGCGGTCGGCGATGCTGGCTTCGGCCAGATAGGCGTTCACCGTGGTCGCGCCCACGCCGATCAGCACCGCAAAATAGTGGGTATCGAGCGCCTCGGCGCAGCGCACGTTGATGGACGCATAGGAACGAAGCCCCTTGCGCACCAGATGCGTATGCACCGCGGCCGCCGCCAGCACGCCAGCAATGGCGATGCGCGTCTCGCTGACGCCCTCGTCGGTCAGGAAGATTTCTGTCCGCCCTTCACGTACCGCCTGCTCGGCTTCCTCCCGGATGCGTGCGATTGCCGCGCGGAGCTGCTCCTGCCCGCCATTTGCCGGGAAGGTGCAGTCGATTTCCGCGACCGCCGGACCAAAATGCGCCTTCAGCCGCGCCCATTCCGCGCTGGTCAAAACCGGCGATTCCAGCACGAGTACGTGGCTGTTCTGCGCATCCTGCTCCAGGATGTTGTGCAGGTTGGAAAAGCGCGTTTTCAGGCTCATTACATGCCGTTCGCGCAACGGGTCGATCGGCGGGTTGGTGACCTGGCTGAAATTCTGGCGGAAGAAATGGCTGATCGTCCGTGGCTTGTCGGAAATGACGGCCAGCGGCGTGTCGTCGCCCATTGATCCGATGGCTTCCTTGGCATCCTCCACCATCGGCGCCAGGATCAGTTCCAGATCCTCCAGCGTCAGGTTGGCCGCCACCTGCCGCCGCGTCAGTTCCGCCTTGTCCCAGTCGGGCAGAGCGGTCGGCGCATCGGTCAGGTCGCCGATCGCCATGAAGTCCTTGATCAGGTCGCCATAGGGGCGCTCACCCGCGATCCGATTCTTGATCGCAGCATCGTCGTAGATTTCGCCCTCGGCCAGATCGATGGCGATCATCTGGCCCGGACCCATGCGCCCCTTGCGCACGATGGTGGTTTCGGGAACCACGACCATGCCGGTTTCCGACCCGACGATCAGCAGATTGTCGCCCGTCAGCGTGTAGCGCAGCGGACGCAGCGCGTTGCGATCCACCCCGGCCACGACCCAGCGCCCGTCCGTCATCGCCAGCGCGGCAGGGCCATCCCACGGCTCCATGACGGAGACGAGATAATCATACATGTCGCGATGCGCCTTGGGCAGTTCGCCATTGTCGGCCTGCCAGGCTTCGGGCACGAGCATCAGCTTGGCGGTGGGCGCATCGCGGCCCGACCGGCAGATCGCCTCGAACACGGCGTCCAGCGCAGCGGTATCGGACGCACCCGCCGGAATGACTGGCTTGATATCCTCCGACTGCTCGCCGAATGCGAGGCTGGCCATCTTGATCTCGTGGCTTTTCATCCAGTTCTTGTTGCCGCGGATGGTGTTGATCTCACCATTATGGGCAAGCGTGCGGAACGGCTGGGCCAGCCACCATTGCGGGAAAGTGTTGGTCGAATAGCGCTGGTGGAAGATCGCCACCCGGCTCTCGAACCGCTCATCCTGCAAATCGGGATAGAATACAGACAGCGATTCGGCGAGGAACAGCCCCTTGTAGATGATGGACCGGCACGACAGGCTACAGATATAGAAATCATTGATCTGCGCCGCGATCACCTGCTTTTCGATCCGGCGACGGATCAGATAGAGGTCCTTCTCGAACTCGGCCTGATCACGCACTTCGGGCATCGGCCCGGCGATCATGATCTGCTCGATTTCGGGACGCGTGCGCTGCGCCTTTTCGCCGATGACGGACACGTCCACCGGCACCTGGCGCCAGCCATAGATGGTATAGCCTGCGTCGATGATCTCGCTCTCAACGATGGTGCGGCAGGTTTCCTGCGCACTGAGGTCCGTGCGCGGCAGGAAGATCATGCCGACAGCCAGGCGGTTGGGCAGCGGCTTGTGACCGGAGTCCGCGATCGCATCGTCAAAGAAGCGCACCGGCAGGTCGACATGGATACCCGCGCCATCGCCAGTCTTGCCATCGGCGTCGACCGCGCCCCGATGCCACACGGCCTTCAGCGCATCGATCGCGGAGGCGACGACGCGACGCGACGGGCGGCCGTCGGTCGCGGCAACGAGGCCCACGCCACAGGCGTCGCCTTCCAGGTCAGGATGATACATGCCCTCGGCGGCGATCCGCGCGCGTTCTTCGGGGCTTGCGGTGAAGGGAGTGTCTGTCATGATGATGTTCCCTTACGTTCTTGCGTCGCGAGCCATTGATCGACGACTTCCTTGATTTTCTGCTGCATGATCGGTTTCCGATCTTCTGCAACTTTTAGTCCAATCTGCGCGAGCTTCGGCAGCATCTGTGGCATCAATTGTTGCGATTTGCGCATAACCGGGTCGGCGCTGATCACGGCCAGCCTACGGAGTTCTTCCGCCGTGAAATGATCCGCGTAGATTTGTGCGGCGCCATCTAGCGCTGTTCGCTTGAGTTCGGTCATCATTGCGCCGATCTCTTCGTTCATAGCGATACGCACTTTTTGCTTAAGATCCGCCGGCATGGCCTCGCCGCGTTGCTTTTCCGCAGCAGCCACATTTTGTTCGAAAACGCTATTGGCCATGGCGATGCCGGACAATTCCATTTGTCGCTCAAACCCAACCGATAGGAGGAGATCGCGCGCCGCCGTAAGTGCGGCCAGCCGGTCTCCGCCTTGCCCGAAAGAAGGGGTGCTTGCGAGCGTTAGAAGTAGAGCAAAGACAACCGCCTTCACGCCGCAACCCTCTCGCCCGCTGCCTTGGCTTTCGCCTTCAAATAGCGGTGCATATGCTCGGTCACGTCGCGGCCGTCGCGGATCGCCCAGACGACCAGGCTTGCGCCGCGCACGATGTCGCCGGCGGCGAACACGCCGTCCATGCTGGTCATCATCGTCTTGTGATCGACGCGCAGCGTGCCCCAGCGGGTGACGGACAGGTCGTCCGCGCCGAACATTTTCGGCAATTCTTCAGGATCATAGCCAAGCGCCTTGATGACCAGATCGGCCTCCAGCGTATGTTCGCTGCCCGGATCGGGCTCGGGCGCGCGGCGACCCGATGCATCGGGCGCACCCAACCGCATCCTGGTGACTTTGACGCCGGTGACATGCTCGGTGCCTTCAAAGGCGATCGGCGCGGTCAGCCAGACGAATTCGACGCCTTCTTCCTCGGCATTGGCGACTTCGCGCTGCGATCCCGGCATATTTTCCCGGTCGCGGCGGTAGAGGCATTTGACCGATTTCGCGCCCTGGCGGATCGCGGTGCGGACGCAGTCCATGGCGGTGTCCCCGCCGCCGATGACGACGACATTCTTGCCGGTCGCGAGCAGGCTGCCGTCCGCATGTTCGGGGACGTTATCGCCAAAACCGGCCTTGTTGGAAGCGGTGAGATAATCGAGCGCCTTGACCACGCCCGGTGCGCCAACGCCCGGCGCGCGGATGTCGCGGGGCTTGTAGACGCCGGTGGCGATCAGGATCGCGTCATGCTTCTCGCGCAGCGCTTCCAATGTCGCGTCGCGGCCAACCTCGAAATTTTCGTGAAACACGATGCCGCCATCGCGCAACCGCTGGACCCGGCGCATGACCACGTCCTTTTCCAGCTTGAAGCCGGGAATGCCATAGGTCAGCAGTCCGCCAGCGCGATCATGCCGGTCATAGACATGCACATCATGCCCCGCTGCACGCAGATATTCCGCCGTGGTAAGGCCAGCCGGCCCCGCGCCGATCACGCCGATCGACTGGCCGGTGGGCTTGCCAGGGACCAGCGGTTCGACCCAGCCTTCCTTCCAGGCGGTGTCGGTGATGAATTTTTCGACACTGCCGATCGTCACGGCGCCATGGCCGGAAAATTCGATGACGCAATTGCCCTCGCACAGCCGGTCCTGCGGGCAGATGCGGCCGCAGATTTCGGGCATGGTGCTGGTCAGGTTGGACAATTCATAGGCTTCACGCAGGCGGCCTTCGGCGGTCAGGCGCAGCCAGTCGGGGATGTGATTGTGCAACGGACAGTGAGTTGAACAATATGGCACGCCACATTGCGAGCAGCGCGACGCCTGTTCTTCCGCCTTGTCGAGAATGAAGCTGCGGCTGATTTCCAGAAAGTCGTCGGCGCGGGCATCGGCATCGCGCTTGTCGGGGTAGGCTTGTCCCTTGCCTACGAATTTCAGCATTGGATTGTCGGCCATGATACGCCCCTGACTCAAGTTACAAGGGCGCGCATAGCAGAAAAACCCGCGGAGTCACGCGGATTCTGCATTTTAGGCCAATAATGCTGTCTAAATTACACCCTGTATCCACTCTAGTTGCGAAATGATCGCAGGAACTTATCGCATAAATAGACCGTTTCGGCCCTATCTCATCCCCAGCCATATCAGAGCGGCCACGCCAGCGACGATTCGGTACCAGGCAAAGGGCGCGAAGCCATGTTTGGACACAAGCCCGACGAACCAGCGAATGACCAGCAACGCGACAATGAAGGATACGACAAAGCCCAAGGCTATACTGCCCCAGCCTACCGCTGCGCTGGTGATCTGATCGCCCTTCTTGATCAATTCCAGCGCGGTCGCGCCAAGCATGGTCGGAATGGCGAGAAAGAAGCTGAACTCCGCCGCCGTGCGCCGTTCGACCCCGAGCATCAGCGCGCCCATGATCGTCGCGCCGGACCGGCTGACCCCCGGCACCATGGCCAGACACTGGATGAAACCGATCGCCAAAACGCGCACCGTCGGAATATCGGCGATGCCATGAAATCGCTGATCCTTGACCGCCCGTTCGATCAGCAGGATCGCGATGCCACCGGCAATCAAGGCCCAGGCAACCACCTGCGGCGCGCCAAGCAGAATTTCGATATAATCGTGCAGGGCAAGGCCGATAACGGCCGAGGGCATGAAGGCGATCAACAGATTGCGCAGGAACCGCCAGCTTACCGGCTCACGCCGCAAAAGCCCCATGCCGACCGCCCAGAAAGTGCGCCAGTAGAGCACAACGACCGCCAGAATGGCGCCAAGCTGGATGACGACGTTGAACATCGCCCAGGTCGATGCATCATAGCCCAGCAATTCGCTGGCCAATATGAGGTGCCCGGTCGAGGATACCGGCAGAAATTCGGTCAGCCCTTCGACAATACCCAGCAGGATGACGGTCAGATAATGCAGGTCCATGATTGGGATCGTCCTCCGATAATCATCCCGTCACCCCGAACGTCATGCTGAACATGCTTCAGCATGACGATGAGGGAGAAGATTGTCTTACAGCTGATAGCCCCGCGTCACGGCGGAGCAATGCCCTTAGGCGCTCACCCGACCGGCGAAGCGACCATGCTTGCGGTAACGGACCATCCATTTGTCCGCGACCCCCGCCATCGGCGTGGCGACGACGCCCAGGGCATCCAGCCCCTTGGCCCCCGGCGCCACGACATTGTCGCGCCCCAGCATCGTCAGTTGATCGCTGGTGATCGGCCCACCCGGCAGCATCGCTAGCAGCTTCGCGGCCGCATGTGGCACATCGACCAGCGCCTTGTCCCGGCCAGTCGCCCTGGCGATCCACTGGTTGACGTCCTTCATGCTCAGCACCTGCGGCCCGCCCAGCTCGTAGGTCTGGCCGCCATGGATACCGGGCAGCTCCGCCGCATTGGCGATAGCCTGCGCGACATCGGCGACATAGACGGGCTGGAACCTGGTCGCGCCGCCGATCACGGGGACCACTGGCAGCATGGCGACGATCTGCGCGAAGCGGTTGAGGAACTGGTCCTCCGCGCCGAAGATGATCGACGGACGGATGATGGTGGCGTGGGGGAAAGCAGCCTTTACCGCCGCTTCGCCTGCCGCCTTCGACCGGCCATAGGCAGACGGGCTATCGGCGTCGGCACCGATCGCCGACATATGGACAAGCGCGCTGACACCGGCGTCCGCCGCCGCCGTGGCGACATTGGCAGCGCCGCGATGGTGAAAGGCGTCGAAATCGCCCTTCAATATGCCCACCAGGTTGATGACGATGTCGCTGCCTGCCACGGCCCGCGCCACGCTGGCCGGGTTGCGGATGTCGGCGGCGATGAACTGTACCTGGCCCAGCCCACCCAGGGGCTTGACCCGCAGCGCAGTGGCGGGATCACGCTGGGCAATCCGCACCCGCGCGCCCCGCGCCAGCAGCACCTGCGCCACCTGACGACCGACAAAGCCGCCGCCGCCGAATATCGTAACCAGATAGTCTTTCATCACCTGACCCACGTTCGTCCGAGAGGGAATATGCTGCCCATTCCCTTGCCCCAGCCGCGCCGCGCTGACAACCGCTTTACCCGACCCAGCCGACCAAATCGGCGATCATCCACAGGCCCAGCAGCAGGAACAGCAACGCGGCGCCAACCTGCAACGCGCGCATCGGCACTTTCCTGGCCAGCGCCTCGCCAAACAGCACGGCGGGGACATTGGCGATCATCATACCGAGCGTCGTCCCCGTCGTCACCGCGATCAGATTATCGAATCGCGCGCCCAGCGCGATGGTCGCCACCTGCGTCTTGTCGCCCATTTCCACCAGGAAGAAGGCGACCAATGTGGTCAGGAACACGCCCGCCTTCGACGGCGCCTTGAGCGGCGCATCTTCGTCAATCTTGTCGGGCACCAGCGTCCATGCGGCCATGGCGATGAAGCTCAATGCCACGGCATAGCGGAACCAGTCCTGCGTCAGCACGCCCGCGATGGAGTGGCCCAGAAGGGCGGCAAGGAAATGATTGGCGATCGTCGCGATCAAAATGCCCAAGATGATCGGCACGGGCTTGCGAAAGCGCGTCGCCAGCAACATCGCCAGCAATTGCGTCTTGTCGCCCATTTCGGCAAGGGCGACGAGTGCGGTGGAGGTAAACAGAGCTTCCATCAGACAATATCCGGGGCCGGGCGGAAGTGATAGACGCAATGCCACCGTCGCCTCCCGCCCGGCCGGACAGAAAAGCGCCGATGCCATTGGTCTCGCCTTACGCAGATTGTTCCGCGTCCCCCATGCCATGACCTCTCGGCCAAATATGTTGACATAAGGCCCGCTCCATTTGCGCTGGAACGGCTGGCTACTCCCCAGATGACAGGCTAGCCTCTACGCGTCGAAGCCGGGGATGACAAGTCATGGGTAGGGACAGCAACAAGACGATCGAGACCGATAGCGACGCGGCAGCGTTTCTCGCCGCGGTCGAACCGCCCGAACGGCGGGAAGATGGGGAAAGGCTCGCCACGCTGATGCAGGCCGTGTCCGGCGAGCCGCCGCGCCTGTGGGGATCGTCGATCATCGGTTTTGGCCGTTATCATTATCGCTATGACAGCGGGCGCGAGGGGGATGCGTCGCGTATCGCCTTTTCCCCGCGCAAGGCGGAACTGGTCCTCTATCTTTCGGGCGTATCGGACGAGGATTGCGGGCCACTGGGCAAGCATCGGCGCGGCAAGGGATGTCTCTACATCAAGCGCCTGTCGGGCATCGACATGGATGTTCTGGAGGCGCTGATCCGGCAGAGCTGGTCCTATATGGCGGACAAGCATCCGGCCTGAACGAACAGGTCAGAGCGGCAGCAGCGCTGCGACGATCCAACGTTCTTCGGCACGCAACACGCCCCAGGCGCGGGCCGCGGCGCGGCTGTCCATTGCCTCTACGCCGATCCCCAGCGCCTCGACCGCGCGGACAAAGGGCCGGGGCGGCTGGCGCAATCCCGCGCCGGTGCCCAGCAACAGAAATTCGGGGCGCGGATCCCCATCGAACAGATCACCCAGCGCGGCGAGCGTCAGCGCGTCGATCGGCGGGGCATCGTCCCACGCCATCGCGCGGACCGGGCTGAGCAGCAGCCCGGTCGGAAACACATCGTCCCGCACCCGGAAACCGCGCCCCTGGAATCCGGTGACGATCGGCCCCTGGCCGCTATCGTCGCGGCGCAGTTCGATCCCGATGCGTTTCTCGCCGCTCAGGGCTGCGCTCCGTCCCGTGGGCCGACCCGTTCGGCCTGCGCGGCGATGTTGGCCTTGCTCGCCTTCTTTTCCGACGACATCGGGGTCAGCCCCAGCGAAATCAGCAACGAAGAGGAGACATAGACCGACGAATAGGTGCCAACGACAATGCCCAGCATCATGGCCGCGGTAAAGCCACGCAGCACATGACCGCCAAACAGCAGCAGCGCGCCCAGCGCCAGCATGATCGTCACCGACGTCATCACCGTACGCGGCAAGGTTTCGTTGACGGACAGGTCAATCAGCGCCTTCATGTCCATCTTGCGATATTTGCGCATATTTTCGCGGATACGGTCGTCGATCACCATCTTGTCATTGATCGAATAGCCGACGATCGTCAGCACGGCCGCGACGATGTTGAGGTCGAATTCCAGCTGCGTCACGGCGAAAAAGCCCAGCGTCATCAACACGTCATGGACGATCGCGACGAAGGTGGAGACGCCGAACTGCCATTCGTAGCGGAACCAGCTGAACACCGCGATGCCCAGGATCGCCAGCACCACGGCCAGTACGCCATTCTGGATCAGTTCGCCCGATACCTTGCCCGATACCGTGTCATAACGGGAGAAAGTGACACCGGGGAATTGCGCGGTCATCGCCTTGCGTGTCTTTTCGACCACAGCGTTGGCCGCGCCAGCACCGCCCTGTTCAGGCAGCGGCAGGCGGATCTGCACCGTCTTGGGATCGCCAAACTGCTGGAGCGAGCTTTCGCCCACACCCAGCGATCCTATCGTCGCGCGGACCTTGTCGGTTTCCACATTCTGAGGAAATTTCGCCTCGATCATCAGCCCGCCGACAAAGTCGACGCCCATGTTGAGGCCTTTATAGGCCGTTGCGCCAAGGGCCAGCACGGTCAGCAAGGCGGTGAGCGCGAACGCCCATTTCCGCATCGCAACGAAACCGATATTGGTATTGTCAGGGACGAGTTTCAGAAGTTTCATGGCAGGCTTCCTTCGTCATCCCGGACTTGATCCGGGATCCAGTGCCCGGAGCGCTGCGCTTGGCGCTCTGGATCCTGACTTTCGTCAGGATGACGGGCAGGGAGGGGGAGTGGCGCGATCATATCGTGATGTCCGTCGGCCGGGTGCGGCGCACCCAGTTGGCGACGATCATGCGGGTGAAGGTGACGGCCGTGAACACGCTGGTCGCGATGCCGATCAGCAGCACGATGGCGAAGCCCTTGACCGGGCCGGAGCCGAGCGCGAGCATGATGCCGCCGGCGATGGCGTGAGTCACATTCGCTTCGAAAATCGTGCGGCTCGCTTCCTTGTAGCCATGTTCGATCGACTGGACGACATTGCGCCCGCGTCGCCTTTCTTCGCGGATACGTTCGTAAATCAGCACGTTGGCATCCACCGCCGTGCCGATGGTCAGCACGAAGCCCGCAATGCCCGGCAGCGTCAGCGTCGCGCCCAACATGCCCATCACGCCCAATATGACCGCCACGTTGATGGCGACCGCCAGATTGGCATACATGCCAAAGCGGCCATAGCTCACGAACATGAAGAGCGCGACCGCAACCACCGCGATGACCGACGCGATCAGCCCGGCGCGGATCGAATCAGCGCCCAGCCCCGGCCCGACGGTGCGTTCCTCCACCACCGTCAACGCCACCGGCAGCTTGCCCGACCGCAGCGCGATCGCCAGCTGGTTGGCGCTTTCGACGGTGAAATTGCCGCTGATCTGCGCGCTGCCGCCCAAAATCGGTTCGTTGATATTGGGGGCGGACAGCACCTTGCCGTCCAGGATGATGGCAAAGGGGCGGTTGACATTCTGCGACGTCACCTGCCCGAATTTGCGCCCGCCAGAGCCATTGAAGCGAATGTTGACGATCGCCTGGTTATTCTGGTCATAGCCCTGCGTCGCGTCGGTCAGATCCTCGCCCGACACCATCACCTGCCGCTTGACCGCGATCAGCGGCACGCCCGATGGATTGTCGGGATAGGGCAGCACTTCGCTGCCCACCGGCGCGCGACCTTGCGCCACTTCGGCGGGGTTGGCGGTGAAATCGACCAGCTTGAATTCCAGCTTCGCGGTCTGGCCCAGCAGATCCTTCAGCGCCTTGGGATCCTGCAGGCCGGGCACCTGTACGACAATGCGGTTGTCGCCCTGCTGCTGGATCGTGGGTTCGCGCGTGCCCATCTCGTCGATGCGCTTGCGGATCACTTCGGTCGCGACTTCCATCGCGCTCTTGACCGCATTGTTGATCCCCGCTTCGGTCGGGGTGATGACGATGGTGGAGCTGTTGACCACCTCGACATTGAAATCGCGCTGTCCGGTAAGGCCCGCGCCCTGCGTCAACGGACGAATACGCTCGACCGCGGCGTCCACCTGCGACGGATCGCGCACCATGAAGCTGAGCTTCCCGTCGCGGCTGGAGATGTCGCCGATCGCGATCCGGGGGTCGCCCCGGCGCAATTCGGTGCGAACCTGCTCCTCCATATTGGTGAGCCGCTGCTTGGCGACATCCTGCGTGCTGGCTTCTAGCAGCAAATGGCTGCCGCCCGACAGGTCGAGACCCAGATTGACCCGCGTCTGCATGAAACCGGGCAGCCGGGTGACGACCGAATCCGGCAGAAAGCTGGGTACGGCGCACAGCACGCCGATCGCCAGCGGCAGGATGATCGCAAAGACCGCCCAGCGCGAAAAGTTCAGCATCGTGGGATCAGTCGTTCGCTGGCTTGGCAGTGGTCGGGTCGAGCACGTCGGTGAGGGTGGACTTGACCGCCTTCACCTTCATGCCCGGCGCGATTTCGACTTCGGCGTAAATCTCGTCAACGCGCGTGACCTTGCCCAGCAGGCCGCCGCCGGTGATCACCTGATCGCCTTTTTTCACTGCGTCGATCTTGGCCTTGTGCGCCTTCATCCGCTTTTGCTGCGGACGGATCAGCAGGAAATAGAATACCACGAAGATCAGGACCAGCGGCGCCATCTGCACCAATATGCCGCTGCCGGATGCTGGCCCGCCCGCAGTCTGGGCAAAGGCTGTCGATATGAACATGGGTGGGACTTTCCTGAAGCAGGTCGCGCCTTGGTTTCTGTCGGCCGCAGGACGCACATAGCGCCCACGGATCAAGCCGCGGCGGCTACCACAGATGCAGGCGGGGAGGCAATATGATTAGGCCGATACGCAACAGCCGCAAAAGAGCAGCATCGAATCCCTTGCAACTTGGCGAATGTGCTTCTAAGAGCCGCCCTCCGGTCGGGACGTAGCGCAGCCTGGTAGCGCATCACACTGGGGGTGTGGGGGTCGGAGGTTCGAATCCTCTCGTCCCGACCAAAATTTTGAAAAAGTGCGGCCGTCCGGCGGAAGGGCGCACGAGAATCTCCCAGGCGCTATCGCGCGGGAGTCCATGTTCAGCAGCGATAATCGTATCGGGGAGCGGACGCTGCCCTAAATGAGAAACATGGCTGCCAGAATCAGCAGCCAGATGGTCAAGGCTGCACCAGCGACTATCGCCAGTTTTTGCGGTGGGCTGAGACTCGCTGTGTCTGCGGACAGTTCAGAACCATCCTTTTCCGCGATATTCGCGGGAGCAGCCTGATATTTGAAGTTTTCCTGGACGACGGAACTGTCGAAGCGGAGAATCGTGTCGAGCTCCGCGCGATTGAGCGGCTGCACGAAGGCGCAGCCAGCGATCGTTCCTTCGACACGGACGATCCGCACCGCCCTGATACCGACGCCCGGCACGCCGATGGTCGTCGCCTGATCGGGCAAAATCTCGAAAGGCAATTGCATGCGAAAGCCGGTGAGCGAGATATCCTCGATCTGCACGTCGAACGGCGTATCTTCACCATCGCGCAAGGTCGAAGCGCGGTCCAGCTGCATTCGCTGCGCGCCACGATTATCGCTGTACAGGGTCGCTCGAACTGACATTGGCGGGCTCCATAGCCGGGGACGGCAATTTGGACCCATTCGCCTAAGAAATCGTAAAGATACCGTTGAGGATTGAACGACAAGCGGCAGAAAGCAGGCTGGCTGTCGGTCGGCAAGCATGGTGGAATGGCGATCGACCTGGGCAGCGACGCGCAGCCCCGCCGGTGTTCACCCCATCAGAGCGCTGACGTTCCGCCCCGTGACCGCAAATGGGCAAACAGCGCCATATAATTGTCGACCGCGCGATCCAGCGTGAAATCGGCTGCGCGCGCTTTGGCCGATACCCTGTCGAGCGGCATATCCAGCGAAGCGCCTATGGCCTTGGCCAAGGCGTCGCTGTCATCGACAGGAACGAGCCGTCCGAACCTGCCGCCTTCCAGCACTTCGAGCGGGCCGCTGGGGCAATCGGTCGCAACGATATTGGCCCCGCAGGCAAGTGCTTCGATCAATACGGTCGGCAAGCCTTCCCAACGCGACGACAATATGAAGGCATCGGCAGCGCGCATCATTGCAAATGGGTTGCGGCTGAAACCTGCCAGATCGACATGATCGTCCAGGTTCAAGGATTTGAGCTGCGCCTCCAATTGCGGACGCAGCGGGCCTTCGCCCAGAATGACCAACCGGACGGGGCGTTCATCCAGCACCTTGCGCACAGCGCTGATCAGGACATCGAAGCCCTTCTGGTGATGCAGTCGCCCGCAACCCAACAGAACGGGTATGCCCGCCCCGTCGGTCAACCAGCGATGTTCCGGCGCTTCGCCCGAAAGCGCCACCAGCCCGTCAGTGACGACAGGATTGTGGATGACCTGATGATTGTGCGGGTGCCCGCGCGTAAAGGCCAGGACAGCCGATTCGACGCCCTGAGAGACGCTTACGACCCGCGAAATGCCCGGATAGACGAATCGCGCCAGACGATAGGCCGCCTTGACCGAGCGGTTGGTCAGCAGCGCGTAATTCTGCCCCATCTGATTATGTTCGACCGCCACATGCGGGATGCCCGCCCGTGCGATCCGGTTGGCCAGCGCAGCGGCGACATTAACATGGGTGAGATGGCTGACGAGAATATCCGGCCGTGCCGAACGCAGCCAGCGGGCAAGCGGGCGAATGCTGGAAATGGAACGGCGATTGCCAAGATCGACCAGTTCGATCGCCGGATCGAGATCGTCCAGATAGGGGCCTTCCCGCCGTGCCAGGATCAGCGTAACCCGTTCGCCGCGCGCCACCAGTCCGTTCATCAGCAGGACGGCCACGCGCTCGGCCCCGCCGCCGGCAAGGTCCTGAAGAAATGTCGCGACGTGCATAAGTGACTAGCCTACCAGCAGCTTTATGCCGACCAGCATCAGCACCAGCGCCAGCACCGACCGGACCAGACGGTCGGGCAGTTTGGACGACAACAGCGATCCGACGATGATGCCCGGTATCGATCCGACCAGCAGCGACCCCAGCAACGCAAAGTCGACATTGCCGATCCACAGGTGGCCAAGCCCCGCCACAGCCGTCAGCGGCACAGCGTGGATAATATCAGTGCCCACGAGGCGCGCCGCCTTCATCCGCATGGGATAGAGCGCGATCAGCATGGTCGCCCCCAGTGCGCCCGCCCCCACCGACGTCAGCGTGACGAGCACGCCCAGGATGAATCCGGCCAGCACCGTCAGCGGCAATTGCATACGCCGGAAGCGTTGCGCCGTGTCCTCCTGCATATCGCGGGCATAATCATGGATTTGCCGACGCGAAAGCGTGGCGATCGCCGTCATGATCAGCAAGACGCCGAGCGCCGAAAGGATAAGATCACTCTGGAAGGAACTGCGGGGCAGTTTGGACAATAGTGCGATCGTCAGGACGGATGCCGGAAGGCTGCCCATCAACAGGCGACGCACCACGGTCCAGTCGGGCTTCCCGAAATGATGATGGACGACGCCCCCGACGGTCTTGGTGATCGCCGCGAACCACAGGTCGGTCCCGACGGCAGTGACTGGCACGATTCCAACCAGCAGGATGAGGATGGGTGCCATCAGCGACCCACCGCCCACGCCGGTTATTCCAACGAGCAAGCCCACGAGCAGGCCAGCCAGGCTGTGCACCCAATCGATCATCAATACGCGTCCCCCTTGCCCGCTCAGTGACGGACGACTGGTCGGACATGCACGATTGGCTTGTGCTTGGGAAGGCGCAACTTGGCCTTGACGCGCTTGTAAATGGCTCTCTGCTCCCTCCGTTGGCCGATCAATTCGGCCATTATCCATTCAACATGTGACCATGAAGCGGGGCACAGGCGTCCTGCGAGGCAAATTCGTGGTTTTCCGCCAGTTAACCCTAACGAGTGATTCGGGTTTAAGGGAGGCGGGCCTATGCCGTTTTTGGTACCAAGACACGGCGACAAGGTAACAGCATGTTCCCCAATCCAAAATCCCTCATCCTGGCCACGCGCTATGCGCTTGGACTGATGACGCTGGCCCTTCTGGCCGCTGGGGTCATGCTTGCGACGGACAGGGTTCATTTGTCGCCTTCCGCCATATCCTGGCTGTCGCTCACGGCGGTTGCGGTCCTGTTCCCGGCGCTGCTCGTGGCGTTTCCCCGTTCGCGTCGGTCCGATCTGCTGGCCGCGACGCTGATCCTGGTCATCGTGGCGGGTGGCGCACGGATCGCCACCGGGGACATTGCCGGATTGGGGGACATGTCCGCGATGATGATCCTCATCGTCGCGATATATCTGTCGTCGGGCATAGATATTTTGCGCCAGCGCGCACGCCGCTACCCCAACGAATTGTTCGAAGTCATCGCCATCGAGGAAAAACGGGCGCGCCGACGCGGTGACGCCAAGCGAGCCAGCCCGACCATGCGACCAGAAAATGCCAACTCAATGAACCAAATAGGATAAAATTTTTCGGCTGCCGATCCTATTTGCTGTCCTACAGCCCATGGCTCGGCATATGTGAGTCGCCTCTTCACGCAGGAGGCGCAAAATGACCGATCCCTATACCAGCTTCATCGACAATCCGATTGCATCGGCGCGGGCGCCCTACGCCGTCGTTCCCCATGACAGTGACGCTCTGCCCGTCGTGCCCAAAGCGCTGTACATCGGCACTGGCGGCACGGTCATATTGCGGGGCGTCGATGGCACCGCTGACGTCAGCTTCCTCAATGTCGCCGACGGACAGGTGCTGGATGTTCGCGCCCGTTACGTCCGCGCGACGGGCACGACAGCCGCCAATATCGTGGCGCTTGCCTGATGACCCGGCTCGGATATGGCTTTGGCCGTGGCGCGCGCGGTCCGGCAACGGCGCGCCCGGAGGCGCTATGGCGCCTTGCCACCGTCCGTGCCGGTGAAAGCGCCTATGGCATCGGCAATGTATCAACGTCCAATTCGGCGCGGACCAGCGGGCGCATAAGGGACATGCTGTCCAACGCGCACATGACCGCGTTGCGCTACGCCGATGCGGCATTCATCATCGGGTCCGACCAGGCCGAAACGGCAGTCAGCCCGCAATCGATACAAAGGGCGTTGGAAATCGGCCCGGCGGTCGGGCGGGTAACCTGGTCCGGCAGCGCTATCGGTACGATCCCCGGCGGAGCGCTGCTATGGTCCGACGATCTCCTGCCCGGCGCGCTCGGCCTGTCCGAATTCCCGCCCGGTGCCATGGTCTGGCATCGATCGATGAAGGACAATCTGGTCGGTGACACCCGCGCCAACTTTCCCATGACCGGGCCTGGTACGCCTGAGGGAGAAGATCAGAGGGGCACCACGATCGGCGTAGATCGGTTGATGCAAACTGGCGCACTTCCGGCAGATGGCGGAGCAAGGGCCCAGATCGATGGTGCACCGGGGGTACTGATCGGCCTGGCCAAAGATCATGGTCCCACTGTGCTGGTTGGCGGCGACAGTCGTTTCTATGGCGTATCGGGTAATGCCGGGCCCGGCACCGGGACGGCGGGCGGGCCGCCACGCATGGCGCTGGAACAGGCGGGCATTCCGCACGCGATGCAGGCACGGTCGGGGTCCAAGATCCAGGATTTCGTCGCGGGCGACTTCGCCAAGCCGGTTTTGCGGATCGGGATCATTGCCTATGTCAGCGACATATTATGCAACTGGTCCGTCAACGACATGAGCAACGGACGCACGGCCAGCCAGATATTGGGGGACATCGCGGCCCTTGTCGCAAAGGCGAAGGCGATCAATCCGCAGGTGCGGATATGGTGGACGACGATGGCCCCCTCCACCAACGGGTCCAATATTCCGGTCGGGCTATACGCCAACAGCGCAAATGACGGGCGTCAGGCGTTTAACAACGAGATCAGGACCAACTTTGCGGCCTATGGGCTGTCGGGGCTTGTCGATATTTCAGCGGCAGTCGAAGACCCCACACAGACCGATCGCTGGGCCGACTTTGCCAATGACAGTTCAGATGGGCTGCATTCCCGCCAGACGGGGCAGGCCAAGGAAGCGGCGGTGATCAAGGCGTGGGCGGATGCGCTGCCCGCACCCCTGGCCGCTTATTGACGCGCACCGCGATGGCGAAATGACGGCGCGCGGCGCTCGCCATTTCGCCACGCTTGCGGCCACACAGGTGAAATCGCGGCTTTACCGGGCCTTGGCAGAATCTATCTCGCATTTCAAATCTCTATTCTTTAAGTAGAGATTTAAGGAGATGAGCCATGTACATGGAGTCAATCGTCGATGTGGAGGCTGTTTTTGTCCCCTGGCGCGGTACGTCGCGTCCGCGCGCCAGGCGGCTCAAGCCATGGAAAGTGTTCCGCAACTATGCGATTTTCGCCGCTATCGTGGCGATGATCGTGGCGTTCTGGGCAGCTTTTATCGCGGGGCTGATGCTCCTGCTGCCCTGACTGGCTACAGACGAAGCAAGCTGTCGATCTGAGCCTCTCGGCGCAATTTCTCGCACTCGGCTTGCCAATGCGTTGCCTCTGCACGCAGGCGTTCAAACTTGTCCAGTGGGATCCAATGACGCGATCCGCCCAGCGAACCGTCCGCGCGGACGGTGACGCTGTCGGCGAGCCGTTCCATCATCTGCGCCAGCTTTGCAAAGTCGCTCACGCGCAGGCTCACCTGGGCACCGTCGCTGGCTCCGTCGATCGCCGCGCGCATCTTGCCCGCTTCCGCCCGAACGATGGCGGCGATCTGCCCGGCTGATGTTGCTTCCATCCCTGCCTCCTGTCGATACAGCATCATCTGCGAACGAGAATGATAGCCAAAGAGGGTTAACCGCTCGTAACCATGGCGCGCCGTGCAGCGCGCACCAATCGTCAAAAGCCGGAAAATCCGGGGATCAGTATGGTGGCTGGCTGCTGTGGCGGTGTGTCAGCCGTGCTGGAACTGATCGGCTTGGGTTGGGGCGCAAAGTCAAAATCCAGAAATTTGCCCGTGCTGCGCGCATAATTATCCCTGGGATCATAATAGGGCCGATCGATGCCCAGGTCGCGCGCTTCGGCCCGGCCCATATTGGCCAGAAGCGTGAAGGCCGACACATAGGCGTCGCGGCGCGCACTCACCAATTGGACTTGCGTGTTGAGCAATTCCTGCTCCGCGTTGAGAATGTCGAGGATGGTTCGCGACCCTGCGGAGTTTTCAACCTTCACGCCATCAAGCGCCAGTTCAGCCGACTTGACCGCCTCTTCCGCGGAGGTGATCGTTTCGAGTGCAGCGCGCCAAAGCGCATAAGAGGCGCGGGTTTGTGCGATGACGGCGCGTTCGGTCGCGGTCGCCTGCTCGATCGCGCTCGATTCGCGTGCGACGGCCTGGCGCTGCTGCGCGCCGGGGCGCCCACCCTGATACAGGGGAATGGAAATAGTCGCCCCTGCCGATGCCGCTTTGTCATTGCGGACATTCACTATGCCGCCCTGATTGACGACGGTGGACCCCAGATAGTCCGTCTGCGATCCATTGATGAAGGCGCTGACCCGCGGCATGATCTGGCCATTGGCGGATTTCACGTCATATCGCGTCGCGTCGCGAGCCTTGTTGGCCGCAAGCAAGGCAGGATTGTTTGCCAGCGCCAGCGCCACGGCCGCTTCTGCACTTTCAGGCAAGCCGGGCAGCGCGGGGGGCACTTCAAGATTTTGCGGCGGCTTGCCGACAAGGGCGATGTAATTTTCCTTCGACGCGATGAGTTGCGCCTGGGCGCTTTGCAGGCTGGAGCGCGCCAACGCCAGGCGGGAGCGGGACTGGGCCACGTCGGTCCGGGTCAGATCGCCAACCTCGAACCGTTCCTGACCAGCGCTGAGGTTGATGTCCAGCGCGCGGACATTCTGGCGGTTCAATTCGACGATCGCACTATCGCGCAACACGTTCATGTAAGTCGCGACAATGGACTGGAACAGATTCGCCTCGACGCTGCGCAGCGAAAACTGGCCGGATTCGACCCGCAATTTAGCGGCGTTCACGGCATTGCGGACGGAGCCACCATTATAGAGCGGCAAAACCACCTGCGCGTTCATGCTTAGCGCTTCACCCGCAGAAATCTGGGGAAACTGGCGATAGATATTGTTGGAATAGCTGATGCTGCTGTCCGCGAAGGGAAGGCCGCTGGACCGCTGGATGGCGACACTCTCGTCAACGGCGCGCTGGTCGGCCCGGGCCGCAGTGATGGAAGGGTTGTCCTTGTACGCCAGTGCCAATGCTTCCATCAGCGTTTCGGCCGACGCTGGCGTCCCCACCATGGCAACCGCGATTATCGCTGCCAGCGGGAAAAAATTGCTTCGCCGTCCCATCATTGCCTTGCCCCACATTCCACCCCGCAGCAGGCATGCTGCTTGCGCACAGCCCTGCCAGAATAAGGTTAATGGTTCGCAAAGCATGTTTGCGTCCGCATGCCGCCAGACGCGACCGGCCTATTTGGGCAAAAGCCCCATGCGGTTGTCAGGCAGGCACTGCCGCGGATCAGGCCGGTCGATCACGGCGCAGTCGAAAAGAACGGTTTCCTTGCGCCGATCACCATCCACCCGATAGAAGAACGACATGGTCCGTGCCGCAGCGGCGGATATGACCGAACCGGATGGCAGGTCACCGGGGTTGAGCCAGCCGATCACGGTACATTCCGGCTTGTCGCGGCACATGCGATAGGCGGTGACGGCATAGGAACCCGCAAATGCGCCGGGTTCCAGCGACAACATATACGCGCCGGCAGCGGGTGCGGCGTCATGCAGTCGGCTGCCCTTCAATATCCATGCAGGAACGTCCGCCCCGGCATCCTTGCGATCGGCGCCGTTTGCCACCGACGAACGATCGCGCCAGTCGCCCATTTTGGCAAGGTCGTAGGACAGGATGGAGGACGGGCCATCTTCCTTTTTCTGATCGCCCGACAGGCTGGCGATCGACGCTATTACGGGTTCATCCGACATGCTGACCCTGCGCAGCATCCCTGCATGGGACCAGCGGAAAAATATATGCCCGCGCACCATCACCAGCTTGTCCATCTGCGCGGACCAGTAAGGCACGACATAGTCGGTGTGATAATGGGTTGCGGTGCTGACAGCCCCGAACACATAACCGTTCAACGCGGCCTTCGCGGCGATCAACGCGCGCGACCAGGCTGATGCGCTGGGGCGGCGCCGCGCGATCGAGCCGTCGCAGGTAAAGGTGAACTGGCAACCAATGGCGCGCTCGCTGCCCTGAAACACGACGCCGCACACGCTTTTGGGAAAGGCCGGGTGGCGCACGCGGTTCACCACGACCTGTGCCACCGCGCGCTGGCCAACCGGATCGTCACCGGCTTCATAATAAGCCGCGCTCGCCAGACATTCCTGCGCCCGCCGCCAATTGTCCGCCGACCCCGAATAGATGAACGGAGGCGCGGGAGGCCGGGGCGCCGTGGAAAAGGGCTGCGCAGCGTTGATCGCACGCGCATCGGGCGCGGCCAACGGCTTGAAGATCAGGGGCGGCGGTTCCACGCCAGTCGCCGATCGGCCGGTCGCCATGTGCGATCGCGGATCATAATTGGGGGGCACGCCATAATCGGGCTGCGACGGGACCGCTGTGAGCGCGTCGACAAAATGAACCGCCAATGACAGGCCCGCGGCCAGGATCAGCCCGCATAACAGGATCGCGACCGTCTGGCGCGCCGACGGCTTGCCCCAACGACGGGTCACCGCATATTCGACCACGGCCGGATCAATGTCTGCGCTTTGATCGGCGGATGGAGGAGATGCAGTCATCTGGCGAATCCAATTTTGAAGCAGCCCCCTAACATCAAATGGTTAATGATGTGGGAAGAAAATGCGATTGGTTGTAGAAGAAGAATATTCCATGCGAGTCAAAACCTGAATGGAACGGGAGGGGCGAAATAGTCTGATGGACATGCCTACCGAACAGACCCTGCGCAGGCGGATTCTTTATCGTCCCCGTTCGTTCATTGCCACTGCGCGACTCCAGGCGCTACTGGCCGTTCGGCGCGGTGACCGCATGTCGCCCCATATCTTCATAATCGGCGCACAAAAGGCAGGCACGACATCATTGTTCCGGGATCTGACGAACCACCCGCAGATCATCGCGCCAGTCGCCAAGGAGATCCATCAGTTCGACAGGCACAAGATGCGCCCGCTCGAAAATTATCTCGCCCACTTCCCGTCGTTACAGGATGCAGAGGAGCGCATGCGCCGGGTGGACGCGCCGGTGATGACGATGGATTGTACCCCTTATTATTTCATGCATCCCCAAGCCGCCGAACGCATCAGCGCCTTTTGCCCGGACGCGAAAATCATCGTAATGCTGCGTGATCCATGCGCGCGTGCATGGTCGCATTATTGGCATGAAGTCGCGCGCGGTTTCGAAACATTGGAACCGGAGGCAGCCTTCGCCGCCGAAGCTGAACGGATCATCAAGCCGCACGACCATGTCGGCCCCGACAAGCAGGCGCGCTTCGCGCACCAACATTACAGCTATTGCGCGCGCAGCGAATATGACGTGCAGATCAGCCGGTGGCAGGCACTGTTTCGATCCGATCAACTCCTGTTCATCGCCACGGAGCGATATCAACAGAATCCGGCAGCAGAGCGCGATCGCATAGCGGCGTTTCTGGCGATCCGACCTTTCGCGCATGCGCAGGACCAAGGCAAGCTGAACGAGGGACGCTACCCCGCCCCTGCCCCTGCCATGGCCGCCTGGCTAGACCAGCGCCTGCACCGATCGCGAGAGCGGACCCGCGCCATGCTTGGCGCCGATTTCGGGTGGCCCACATGGCGCGGATAATTCAGACCCCGCCCCCCGCGCCTGCCGGCACCCAACCGGCCTGGCCTGCGCAGGACATCCCGCCAGGCGATGCAAGCCCCTGCTCCACGCATCGCGAATATGGCGCGACGGCTATCCCCTCAGCGATCGGGAAAGAAATAACCCCGATATTCGTCGTTGGCTGCCAGCGAAGCGGATCTACCCTGCTAGGGGCCATGCTGGGCAGTGGGAATCGCATGATCGCAACGCCCGAGTCGCAATTTGTCGCCGACCTGATGCCTCATGATCCTCGCCAGATCATGGAGTTGGGACGGGCGATCGACGCGATCACGGCCCATCCGCGCTTCAAGCTGTGGAATTTTTCCATCGGCGACCAGCGCCCCGCCGGATACGGCACATTCATGGACGCGGTGAATTGGCTGGTGCGGACCTATGGTGCCCGATCGGGGCGCATGGATATAGATTATTGGGTGGAGCATCAGCCGGGCAATGTGCGGCATATGCGGGCTTTGGCGGAGGCATGTCCGGACGCGCGATTCGTCCATATCGTTCGGGATGGACGAGCCGTAGCCAATTCGCTGCTCAAGGTTGACTGGGGACCAAACAGCATTTCCAGCGCGGCCCATTTCTGGTCTCAACGGGTGGCCATGGGCATGGCGCTTCGCGACTGCCTGGCGCCCAACCGTTGGGCGCGCGTGCGATATGAGGATCTGCTCGCCCAGCCGGACGAGGAATTGCGCCGCATTTGCGCAACGCTGGAATTGCCTTTTGACGAAGCGATGATTGCGGCGCGCGGCTATCATGTGCCGCCATCAACCCGCAAACAACATCACCTGGTCGGCCAGGCGCTTGCCCCCCAACGAATCGATGCCTGGCAGCAGGAATTGAGCCAGCGGCAGGTCGAGATATTCGAGGCGCATGTCGGCCCGCTCATCACCTATCTTGGCTATCAACTTTCCTTTGGTCGTTCAGCGCGCCTGCCCAGTGCCGCCGAAACCGCTCGCATGATCATGGTCCAGCTTGTTCAGGGCTATCGTAACCGGCTGAAGCTTGCGATCAACATCGGCAGGGCGCGCGCAGAGCGGACTGCTGCCGATAATGGGAGCACGGCTGCTACCGCCTATCCCTGGCGGCGTGGCGTCTTGCGCAGGATCTGCCAGATGGCGTCCAGGTTGGTGGTCAAATAGCGCCAGAACAACCGGCGCGGCTCCAACGCCATGCGATACAGCCATTCAAGGCCCGCCCGCTGCATCCACATCGGCGCGCGCGGACGACTGGCGGACAGGAAGTTGAACAGCCCACCGCATGTCTTGACCCAGGCGATACCGCCGAAGCGATGCAGGTTGCGCGCGACGAAAACATCTTCCCTGGGCATCCCAAGAGCGACCCACAAAATATCCGGTCGAGCATCGAGGATTTGCTGGACCACGGCATCTTCTTCTTCGGCGGAAAAATAACCGTTGCGCGCGCCAGCGATTACAAGGCGCGGGTAAAGCTGGCGAACCCGCGCAACGGCCCGGCCATTTTCTTCGTCCGTCGCGCCAAGGAAATACATGCTGTAGCCATGATCCTGTGCCGCTGCGGCAAGATCATGGAACAAGTCGGTCGTCGCCGCGCGATCGGGAATTTCCCGGCCGGCGATCAGCCTGGCCGCCCACAATACAGGAACGCCGTCAGCCGCCACCGCGTCAGCGTGGCGATAGGCGTCCCGAAATACGCGGTTACGCGCATATGCGGAAATGACATTGCCATTGATCGCGGCGTGGTAACGGGTTGTCGCACGTCCCTCGCGCGCCTCACGGCAGTCATCGAGCATCAGTTGCACCCATTGCCGAGTGGACAAGGGCGAAACCGGAATGTCGGCAATGATGACGGGCGCGACAGGTTCAGGCGAGTCGGATAAATGTAGTGACTTCATCGCTTCCCGTGCCCATCAGCATATGTCGATGTTGCTTGTCACACCGCCATGGCAAGGTCAATAAAGACCGTTATTCCGCTTATTTGCCTCGGCGATTCGAGGGAAAATTGTGAAATTGGGGGTTTGCTATGCGCTCTAAAGCCTGGATTGTGGCGACAATCATGATGAGTTCGGTACTGACGACCGGATGCACCACCAGTGGCCCGCTGCCCGCGGCGGCGCCCGGATCAGTGGCCGCGACGACGACATACCGGATCGGGGCTGGCGACAAGTTCCGTCTGAACGTATTTAACGAACCCGCTTTGTCCGGTCAGGAATATTCGGTGAATACCGAAGGCGAAGCATCGCTGCCGCTGATCGGGCTGGTCAAGGTCGACGGCATGACTCCCCGTGAAGCAGAAGCGGAAATCACGAAGCGCTATGCAGCCGGTTTCATCAATAATCCGCGCGTAAATATCGATATCAGCCAGTATCGGCCCTTCTATATATTGGGGGAGGTCAAGCAGCCGGGCCAATATCCCTTCGCCACGGGTCTGACCGTGCTCAGCGCCGTCGCCATCGCGCAGGGCTATACCTATCGCGCGGACCAGAAGCGGGTGTTCGTGCGGCATGGCGACAAGTCGAGCGAGGAATCCGTACCGCTTGCTGCGGATACGCCCGTGCTGCCTGGCGACACAATCCGTATTCCCGAACGCTTCTTCTGATCGCCAGGCCTATGGTCGCTTTGGGCTTTGCAGTCCCGACCAGACGCCTCGACAGGAGATATTGGCAGACCCTGTGTGCAAATGTGCACGGGGTCTTTGCCCCAGCGCCTAATCGTGACTATAATGTGCAACAACGGTCCAAGGCGTGAACGCACCCGACTGGCGCGCGCGTATTGCGTACCTGTCCCATTATTGCTTCACGGTTTCAAAATGAAACATTAGACGGCATAAACTCATTGCCTGGCATAAGGCATCCGGTAATGTTGGGGTATTAAGATGCCCGCGTCGAGCAGGTATTAAGGGGTAGCCGTGTATATAGCCGCGGGAACTAGTACTTCGGCTGAGAAGTCCCGTAGGGATGGCAGTCTAATTCGTGTCGGCATCTATGGGCTGCAATGGGCGCTCGACGTGCTGATCCTGATCGGCAGTTTTTCTTTTGCCAGCCTGATGCGTTTCGGCCACCTGCCCGTGGGGGAGAGCCGGAACTGGATTATCGTCCTGGTATCCGTATTCATGGTCATCGCCTTTTACGGTCGACTTTACACGCTCGATTCCATGCAATCGCTCACCACATCGGTAAGGCGCGCGGCCATGGCCATGATGTGGGCCCTGTCGATTGCCGTTTTGGGCTTTTTCGCGTCGAAACATGTCGATACCATGTCCCGGCTGGTACTGTTCACGGGCACGATCACGGCGTTCACGCTGCTGCTTTTGATTCGCCTTCCTTTCTTCCTCCTCATCCACCGCATCGTCGGCAATCGACTTTTACGGAAATTATTCATCGTGGACGGCGTGGAACCGCGCGAAATGGAAGGTTATGATATCGTCCTTTGCGCTGATCTCGGTTTGAAGATCGATCTGCACGATCCCGCCGTCCTGCATGCACTGAGCAGCAAGATCCGCGAATATGACCGTGTCCTTGTCGATTGTCCGGTCCACGAACGTGAAAACTGGTCCCTTTTCCTGCAAGGGGTAGGCTGCATCGGCAGCCTGCTGATCCCCGAACTGCAACCCGTCATTTCCGATCATGCCAAATTGAGGCTGGAATCGGCGTCTATCCGTGTTTCCACAGGCCCGCTCGATTTGCGAAGCCGTGCATTGAAGCGGGTTTTCGATCTGGCAGTGACCTGCTCCGTGTGCCTGTTCCTCGCTCCCTTGCTGGCCATCACCGCCATCTGCATCAAGCTGGACAGCAAGGGGCCGGTACTGTTCAAGCAGCTGCGCATGGGCAGAGGCAACCGGCTATTCTATGTCTACAAGTTCCGCAGCATGCGGGACGATCTGGCCGACGCTACCGGCAGCAAATCGGCATCGCGCGACGACAAGCGGATCACGCGCGTCGGACGGATCATTCGGGCTACGTCCATCGACGAATTGCCTCAGCTTTTTAACGTGTTGCGTGGCGACATGTCGCTGGTGGGGCCACGGCCGCATGCTCTTGGTTCGTAGGCCGGCAATGACCTGTTCTGGAAAGTCGATACGCGCTATTGGCTGCGTCATTCGACCAAACCCGGCATTACCGGACTGGCTCAAATCCGGGGGTTCCGAGGCGCGACCGAAACCCATCGCGACCTGACCGAACGCCTGCGGTACGATCTTGAATATCTGCGCAACTGGTCGATTTTTCGGGATATCAGCATCCTGCTCGCAACCTTTGGCGTGGTCGTGCACAAAAACGCCTATTGAGCGCTACCGCAGGATCAGGACTGCCGGGCTCACACCATAGAAATCAAAACGCACGCTATCGCAACTGCAATACTCAGTTGCCCCTTCGCCGCACGGCCCATTGCTGTAGCGGATATTTGGCAAAGTTTCGGGCCAGATCGCGCAGCGCAAACAGCCAGTCCGTGGCTGGACGATCGCTCAGGGAACGGATCGCTCGCCTTTGCACCTCGAAGGTGGAGAGGAAATAGCCCGGCGACCAGGCGAATTTCTGTCCGAAATGATAGCGTTTGGCAATCCGCACCGGCGCACACCGGGCAAGCCGAAAGCCCGCCGCGCCAAGACGTACCCAAAGATCATAATCGAAATGGCTCCGACGATTGAGGGCATAATTGCCCACCGCCTGCATGGCGTCGCGCCGGATGCATGAACCTGAATGGGAAAGCTGGTTCTTGCGGCCCAACCGGTGGGTCACATCGGTCAGCGCCGTTGCCTGGGGCTGAATGCGTGTCCAGTCGGCAGTCTCGCCAGGGCCTATCATCAACCGTTCAAAACTGATCGCGGCGACATCCGGCCGGTCATCCATGACAGCGCACGCCGTTTCCAGCCAGGTCGGATGCGCCAGATCATCCGCGTCGAGAATTGCCACGAGCGGCGCGCTCCCTTGCGACAATGCGAAGTTGAGCGCCTTGCCACGCCCCCGATCAGCATTAGCGAACAATGCAAACCGGCCATCCTTGTCGCAAAATGCCCGCGCGATGGCCGCGCTGTCGTCCGTGCTCCCGTCATCCACCAGAATGAAGCGGGCATCAGCCAGTGTCTGGGACGACAGGGATGCCAGAGTGGGCTCCAGCGTGGCGGCAGCATTGAAAAACGTGCAAAGCAGATCGATGCTGGCCGGCGGCAACGTCATATGGCGCATATCCTGACATGAAAACGCCACCCTAGTCGGCAGGCGAGACTCTGTACCCCACCGCGAGGCCTCTCGCAAGCAGAGGCGGAAGTCGGGCGAAAGACGCCTGACGCTTAACGGCCTGTCTCGAAATGGCTCCTTGGCACATCGATCGAAGCGATAAGCCGTCGAGATCATGCGGCAGGCAAATGCAAACTCTGAAACTGGCAAATGGTTTATGCACTGGACAAAGCCGGACGCTTCTTGGACAGACAATGCTGTCCTGCAACAAGGCGACCGACGCTGATGACGCAAATGCTTTCGGCAAACTCCGCACGACGGCCCGCCATGGCCGGCGGCACGCGTGCGCATAGCAATCTGGAACTGCGCTATGCCATCGGGATAGTCGTCTATATCCTGCTCTATCCAGCGCTGCTGTCCGCGCTCGCGGGCAATTGGGCAGGCGCGATCGAACAGCGCGAGGAAGGGTCAGCGATCATCCAGCTGCTCAGCATCGCGGTCTATGGCCCCGCCCTGTTCATCATGATCGCACGCTTTGGCGAAGTGCTGCGCTATCTTCGCCCGGCCTGGCCACTATTGCTGTTGCTCGTGTGGGCGGGCGCTTCGATTATGTGGTCCGTTCAGCCCGATGCGGCCGTCCGCCGCTTTTTCGCCCTTATCCTCTTCAGTCAGGCCGTGTTGTTCGTCGCAATGCAGCAACGGCACGAACAATGGCTGCCGATCATGGCGAAGATCTGCTTTGCAGTGCTGGTCATCAACGTGATTTCGCTCGCGATTCCCGGCGTAGGGTTCAATTTCGTCGGCAAATATGCTGAAAGCGGGTCGATCCGCGGGATCTACCCAGGCAAGAATTATTTCGGCCCGGTACTGGCCTTTTCCATGCTGGTTTTCGCGACACAGGCCTTCGCGACAAAGGGTTCCACCCGCCGTCGATGGGCGGCGGTCGTGCTGGTCAGTCTGGTGATGCTCTTTTTCTCCAACTCCCGTACGCCCTTGATCGGCTTTGTCGGCGGGCTCGGCGCCATGTGGCTTACGCGCTTTGTCGTGATGCCCGAAGGATGGCAGCGGCGCCTCACCTTGCAGTTGCGCGCAGGACTGTCGGCCTTTGCCCTGTTCGGCACCATCGTCGTGCTGCCATCGCTGATGATCGGATTGCTGACGCTGCTGGGGCGCGACCTGACTCTGTCGGGCCGTACGCGTCTGTGGGATTATGCTTATGCCATCGGCATCAATCGCCCAATGATGGGGGCCGGATACAAGACCTTCTGGGTCGACAAGCTGACGGCCAATCTGCGTGACTTCCATGCGCATTGGTCGGAAGGTTCAGCGACCATGGCGATGACGGCGAACGGCCATAACGGCTATCTCGACATGTGGCTGGAGCTGGGAATGGTGGGGCTGGTTTGTTTCCTGTTCGCCTGGTTCATCCTTCTGGCGCGCAGTCTGCGCAACATCCGGCAGACCCGTGATCCCGCCAACCTGTTCCACATCGGCGTATGGGCATATTATTCCATATATAGCATCACCGATTCCAACATTCTGACACATTCCGACCTTAGCTGGTTCTTTGTGACCTATTGCTTCCTGACGCTGGGCATTGCGTCCTATCGGACGCGCCCGCGCCAGGTGCAAAGTTGAATATGGCTGCTCTCATGACCGTTCCCAATCTTATCGTGGCTGGCTCGCAGAAATCAGGCACGACATCCTTGTGCGCAGCGCTGGAGCAGCATCCCGACTGCTATCTTTCCAATCCCAAGGAACCCAACTTCTTCTCGCGCGCCGTCAACGAACAGCGGCTTGCAAGCTTCAGTCGCTGTTTCCGCGGCGTTCCCGACGATGCGCCGGTCGTTGTGGACGGCACGACCACCTATATGGCGGACCCGGCCATAGCTGAGCGGATTTACCGCATGCTGGGCCCCGACACAAAATTCATCTTCGCCCTGCGAAGCCCGCGCAAGCGCGCCTATTCCGGCTTTCTCCACATGCTCAAGCGGGGGCATGAACGCCGCACCGCACAGGAGGCCTTCCTCTCCCTGCCCGACGATCCCGTGTCCGCGGTTCAGGCTGAACGGGCCAATGTCGAAGTTGCCGCGGCTGCCCGCCAAGTCGTCGCCGGCCCCTATGTGCGCCAATATGATGATGTGCTGTGGAATTTCCGCTATCTGACCAACAGCCTGTTTGCCGACCAGATCGAACCGTTTGAACGTCTGTTCGGTCAGGACAATATACTGATCCTGTTGTTCGAGGATATGGTGGCCGATTTCATGTCCGAACGGGCGCGGATCGCTGCATTTCTGGACATTCCAGAACAGGGTTTGCCCCAAACTCTGCCGCGCGAGAACCAGACCCGCATGCCGGACACCGGCACATTATGGGGCAGGATCGACGAGCAATTGCGCCGTATCAAACGGGGCAATTTCGTTTTTGTGCGCAAAGCGGAAGGGCAGGCGCCGTCCCGCGCGCCATCCGATGTCGATAGCAAGCTGACGCGTCTGACCGACAGCGAAGTCGCGGTTTGGGAACAGAGACTTGGTCGTGATTTACGGGCGATAGGGTGGTGACCGGCAACAGTAAGGTTACCGTTGTTGACTCACTTCTGCCGCGATGCAAGAACCCTGATTTCAGGGCATCTCATCGTGTCAGAAAGTAAATCTTTCACCACGATGACGATGGACAAATATCAGGTCGGCGCAAAGTCGGCGCAAAGGAAGCAACGATGACAACGGCTGAAGGCCAATATGTAACGCCTACAGAAGACAGCCCAATTGATCTGCGCACTTTGTGGCTGATCATGCTGCGCAGGCGGATACCCTTTCTCATCGTGGCGACGGTCGTGCTGGCAATCGGCTTGGCCGTCGCGCTGATCATCCCCAGCACATATGTCAGCTCAACCAGCGTGTTGATCGAACGTCGATCGACCAATGTTGCAGAGGGGCAGTCGATCGTATCGAGTTTGCCTGCTGATTCGGCTGCGGTCGATACCGAAGTGCAGGTTTTGCGTTCGCCCGACCTTGCCCGTCGCGTCGCCGAGAAACTCCATCTGGACCGCGATCCGGAATTCAACCCCAGACTGCGCGATCCCGGATTTGGCGAATGGCTGGGCGGGCTGTTCGGCAAATCCCCCCCGCCTGTGCGGCCGGGGTTGGATGTCGTCACCAACTCGCTGCTCAATCACATGTCGGTCGGGCGACAGGGCCTGACCTATGTCATCAACATCAGCGTTTCGTCGCGCTCGCCCCAGACCGCAGCCGACATAGCCAACGCAACAGCGCGCGAATATCTGGCGCAGCAGGCCGAATATAAGCGATCAGTCGCCGAGAAGGCGCAAAATTTCTACACAGAGCGCATGCGCGCGCTGAGCACGGATGTGCAAAGCAATGCGTCCAGTGCGTCCTCCATTCGGGCGCGCACCGGCATTACCAGCGGCTCGAACCCCTCTTCCTATGACGAGCAGACCATCGCGGACCTGCGGCGGCAACATTCCGAAGCATCCGCCAGCCTGGCCGCCAAGCGCGCGCGTTACAATGCCGCCAGCCGTTCGCAGAACAATCCGTCGTCATTGCCCGACGTGCTCGCATCGCAAGTCATCCGCGACCTGCGCTCGCAGCGCGCCAAAATCGCGGTCGATGCGTCGCAGGCCACTACACGCTATGGTGAAAACCACCCCGAAGTGGCGCGGACCCGCAACCAGCTGGCCGAAATCGATGCTGAAATCGCGGCTGAAACGCGCCGGATCGTTTCCGGCCTGGCGGCCGAAGTCAGCACCGCGCAGCAGGAAGTCGCCAGCCTTGGCGCCGCGATCGCCCAGCAGCGATCGGCCGCAATACGCAATTCCGACGCATCGGTGACTGCCCGGAAATATGACACGGACGCCGACGCATCGCGCGCAGTCTATGAAGACCTGGCCAAGCGTCGCAAGGAAACCGTCGCCACGGACGAACTCGCCACGCCAGACGCCAGCATCGTCTCTGTCGCTTCGCCGCCCAATTCGCCCAGCTCGCCCAACCGGCCTTTGCTGATCCTGCTGACGCTTGCGGCCGCTCTCACCTTCGGGTTGCTGGCGATCATCATCGCAGAGCTGCTCGATGTGAAGATCAGCTCCGGTGAAGATGTGAAACGCCATCTGGGGCTCAATCGCATCGCATCCATCCCTGGGGTGAGCCCAAAAAACTATAACGAGCATCTGGCGCGTCTTGTCTATGAAAAGCCCCAGTCGAGCTTTTCTGAAGCAGTCCGGGCGCTCAACATGACGCTGCGCGGCGGACATGCCAAGCAGGCCCTGCCGACTGGACAGGTGATCGTCATCACATCCGCCCTGCCGCATGAAGGCAAGACGACCATCGCGACATCGCTGGCCCTGTCCATAGCCAAGGCAGGCAGCCGCGTATTGCTGATCGACGCCGACGTGCGCCGGCCGCAGGTCGCCGCATCATTGGGGATCGCGACGCCCGAACATGGCATAGCCGAAGTGGCCACCGGCAAGATTGATCTGGCGTCTGCCCTGGTGTCCACTGGCACCCCGCTTGATCTGCTGCTGGTCGCCGTGACCGCCAAGGGCATAGACATTTTCTCAAGAGGCCAGTTTTCGGACCTGATCGAGAAGGCCCGCAAGAAATATGATGTCATCGTGATCGATACGCCGCCTGTCCTGGCCGTTAGCGATGCGACGGTCATCGGTCGGGAGGCCGACCATGTGGTGTTCATCACCAGGTGGCGCCGGACATCGCGCTTTGCTGCAAAGGCGGCAGTGGAAGCGCTCAAGGCCAGCGAAGCGCCCTTGTCGGGCGTGGTCCTCAATGCCGTCGACCTCAAGAAGCAGTCGCTCTACGCGGACAGTGATCCGCTGGCCTTCTACGGGGCTTACAAGGCCTATTACGCCAACGAAGAATGATAGACCGCTTCGCTTGGCGCGGTTGAGCCAATCTTGCTGGGCGGGATGTTCTGATAATGGGCATCCCGCCCAAATAGTACGTGCCAAGAGAGTCGAGAGCATGACGCGCGGCGCGAACCAGGCTCGCTCACCGAGGGTGAGTCACCCTGTTCCCCGACACTATGGATTGATGACCTGCGCGCGCCAAGTGCATAGGCTTGGCCGCAATGGAGAAATCGTCAGGGCAGATTGACGATACGGGGCTCATGCCCCTTGTCACCCAGCCAGCCCGTCAGGGCGTCGAACGGCATCGCGATCGTCGCTGTATTGCGTAGCGGATGGACGGCGATCAGCGGCTGATCGTCGAAGCTTGCATCGAACACCACGGTCAATTCTTCGGCTGACGCATTGGGCGCAGCGAGGGGTGAAACCGCGCCAGGTGTGATGTGGAGCAGGCGCTCCATATCGTCCGGCTTTCCGAACGAAAATTTTCCCGCGCCCAGAAGTTCGGCAAAGGCTTTCAGATCGGCACGGCGATCATGCGGTAGCGTGATGAGCCAGAAATGCCCCTTTTTGTCCTTCAGAAACAGATTCTTGGTATGTGCGGCCGGCAGCGCCTCATGGATGGCAGCGCTTTCGTCGACCGTATAGACAGCCGCATGTTCGTGCTTCTGCACAGGGACGCCGCGCGCGGCGAAATCGGCATAAATGTCATCTTCGGTCATCGGCGGCAGGATGACGAGCCGGAATGGCAGCCGCGCGGACAATGGCGTCACGTTTTCCGGACATTTGCGACACATCCCCTCCCAGCCGCAGTGCGGGCATGAGCCAGCAGACCCCTATGCCAGATCGCCAAGCGCCTTCCTCAGATCGCCCAGCCAGGGTTCAAAAGGTTTCCAATTGTCCACGCCTTCCCGGTTGATGGGACGGCGAACCTGCTCGGAACTGGCGGTGCGGACCGCCCGGTCTGTCTTGTGAAAATCGAGGCAGGACTGTTCGAACGGAACCCCCACATAATCAACTATTCGTCGCACCTCCGCTTCTAGATCCGCCAGCACATCTTCATGCTGGACGCGCAGGATACGGCCGGGTGGGAGTACCCTTTCCCAATGGGCCATCAGATCGACATAGTCGCTATAATATTGCCCGATCTCGGTCAGCCCATAGGTGAATTGCTGGCCATCGGCGAAGAGTTGTTTGAAGCCCGAAAAGCAGCAATCCATCGGCGCGCGCCGGGCGTCGATGATCTTTGCGTTGGGCAGGATCAGGTGGATAAGGCCGATATGCCGGAAATTATTGGGCATCTTGTCGATAAAAAAGGGCGCGCCCTTGCGATGGATGCGGGTATTTTCAATATAGGCTTCACCCATCTGCCGCAGTTGATCGGCGGGCAGATCATGCAGGATCGCCGGATAGGCATCGCGCCCCCGCCCCCTTAACTGCTGCGCCAGCGCCAAAATATCGGGCAATTCCAGCGTGCCGTCGATTTGGCTGTGTGAGGCCAATATCTGCTCCAGCAGCGTCGAACCAGCGCGCGGAAGGCCCAGGATGAAGATCGGGTCTGGCGCAGAGCAGCCATTGCCCGCATTTTTGTCGAACAGATCGGCTGTGCACGCTTCGGCCTGCGCCCGCAGTTCCGCTGTCATCTGGTCGGCGCTGTAGCGCAATTGTTCGCGTTTCAGCCTGTTGCCTGTGTCGTAGAAGCGGAAGGAATCCGCATATTCCCCCCGGTCCTCATGCGCTTTGCCAAGTGCGAAACTCAGATGGACACGGTCCATCAGTCGCAGGTCGTCGCGGGCGAGCTGGGCATGCATCGCCGCCACCTCGCCGTCCTCGAACCGGAACGTTTTAAGATTGGCCAGCGCGTACCAGGGATCGCCCAGGTCAGGGCGCGCCGCGATGGCGGCACGATAGGAAGCAATGGCTTCCTGCTGCTGCCCACAGGTTTTGAGCGCATGCCCCCGCGACGTCAGTGTGGCCGGATCATCCGGCATGCGGGCCAACACGGACTCGAACAGGCCAAGCGCCTTGTCATATTTGCCCGTTTGCATATTTTCGATCGCGAGATGCGACTGAAACAGCGGATTGTCGGGCTGGAGGTCGACCAGATGCTGCGCCTGCGCTTCCGCCGCCGAGAATTTCTGCCGTCTGCGCAGAACCTGCATATAGTCGAGCCGAAGCTGGATATTGTCCGGTTCGAAAGCGACCGCGCTTTCCAGCAGAAATTCCGGATCGTCGAATATGCCCAGCCGTACGCCGATATCGGCGAGCAGGCGCATCGCTTCGACATTATGCGGATTTTCGCGAAGGAAGTGGCGGCACAATTCCTCCGCCTTGAGGATGCGTCCTTCATGGATATGGTTGAGGACGGCAAGCAACATGCGTGGCAATCCGGCAAGCCGCTCCGCCTGCGCCATGCAATTGCGCGCCTCGCCTTCCCTGCCGCGTTGAGCGAGCAAATTGGCCTGGTGCGTCCAGCTCGCCTCCAATGATGGATTGAATTCGCAAGCCCGGCGATAGGCGACGATGGCGCCCTCCGGATCGCCGGTATCACGCGCCAGATGTCCCGCCTCCTGCCAACCACGGCCATGTTCAGGATGGGACTGGCGCAGACGCCGTACAAAATCACGCGCGGCATCGAATTTTCGCGCATAGCGCGCGGCCACGGCGGCGATATAGAGCGCGTCGCCATTGGCCGGGTCGTCGCGAAGCAGCGCTTCGCACAGGTGGATGGCGCGGTCATGCGCCTGCTGCTGCAGCGCCTGCCTTGCCTCAGTCAGCACGTCGTCCTTGCTTTCGTCGGTCGCCGCACCGTTCATATCAGTTCCATCGCCCCAAGGTGGGAAGCGGCCCGGAAAGGCCGCTTCCCTCTATCGTAGCAACAAGGCGTCGGTTCAATAGTTGAACGAGAGGCGCATGCCGACCGTCAGCGGACGGGCCACGACTACCCGGGATACGCTATAGACCGCATCGCCGCTGGTCTGCGCCGCCTTGTCCGTCAGATTGTCGCCGAACAGTTCGACCGACCAGTTGTCCTTCTCCACACCCGCCGACAGGCCGAAGGTCGTATAGCTGTTCAGCTTCGTCCGGTTGGGAAGGATGACGTCGGTATATTTCGATGACGAATGCACCATCTGCGGCATGATATGGGCCCGCAACCCTGTGTCACCCAACTGCCATTCATAACGGGCACGCAGATTGCCCTGGAAGGACGGGGCATAGGCCAGTTTCTGACCGACCTGCACATAGCTGGTCTGGAGCAGGACTTTCGTGATCTTCGTATCGATGATCGAGAAGCCGCCCGACACCGTCAGACCGTCAACCGCAGCCGGTGCGAATGTGACCTCGCCCTCCACGCCCTTGGTCCAGGCATTGGCCGCATTGTCCGAAAAGAACAGGTTGGAAATGCTGGGATCGAGAATGCTGGTCTGCAGCCCCTTGATATCGACGAAGAAAGCGCTGCCGTTGAACAGCAACTGATTGTCGAACAGCTTGGTTTTCCAGCCGATTTCATAGTTCCGGACGTCGTCCGTACCGACCGCATAAGGCACGGTGTAACCGTTGCGGGTCGTGCCGCCGGGCCGGTTTAGGAGCCCCGGACGGAAGCCTTCGGAATAGGTGGCGTAGAACATGACATTTTCGACCGGGGTCAGCTTCACCGTCCCCTTGAAGATGACGCCGGTGGCCTTGGCCTGGTCCGGAATACCGGCAATATCGCCCGAATATTTGACGCTCAGATTGGTGCCGTAAAGCTGGCGATCGACCGAACCCGAACCGAAAGTGGGCGAAATCCTGTTGTTGAAGGAGGAGTTTGCGCTGCCTTCCAGATCGTTGGTCACATTATAATAACGCGCGCCGAAGGTCGCGGTCAGAAGGTCCGGCACGACGTCGAAGCTGGCTTCGCCGAAAATGCCAAACTGCCTGTCGCTGCGCTTCACATCGTTACGGAAAATGACGCCCGCCGGGAACGGCCCCGGATCGCTGAAATAACCCGGTCCGGCATTGCCGATCAGACCCGTGACCGATGTATTGGTCAGCGGGTAGTTTGGCAGGAAGCCCGGCGTGACCCCATCGGCGCCCAGGGCGCGGATAGATCCCTGATAGTTGAAGTCGTTGCGTTCCTTGAGAATCTGGTTGCTGAAGAAGCCGCCCGCCGTGACCCGGAAGCGATTTTCAGCCGGGGTATTGAACCGCAATTCCTGCGTGAAGCTCTTCAATTTCGACTTGGACGTCACGAAGAGATTTGGCGGCTGGCAGGTGCCGGTCGGGTTCATGCCACCATAATAGACGGTGGTGTCGCAGACATAATAGGGAATGTAGGGACCGACGAACAAATAGTCGGTATAGTCGACCCGCTGGTTGGTTTCACGTTCCGTATAGGCGCCGGAATATACCATTTCGAGCGCGCCGAGACGGCCTTCGACAGTCCACGCCGTATTGCTGAAATTGTCCTTGGTCTTGTCCTGCTCAAAGCGCTCGATCTTGTATTCGCCAAGGGTCGGATCTTCGGAAAATACGCCATCCGTATCAAGACCCTGGCGGCTATGCGCGACCTTGAGCGACCAGTCGGGCGCGAATTTCCACAACGCCGTCACGCGGAAACCGCGATAGTCGGCGTCGTTGAAATTATCCTCCACCAGACCGCTATTGTCCGCCTGAAGGAAGGTGACGCCAGACAGGTTGGCGCCGCCCTGGCCGGTCGCCTGATTGCCGACCAACGTGCCGTTCTGACGAAGATCGGTAGCCCTGCGGAACCGTCCGCTCTGGGCAACGCTGCGCGTGCCCCGGACGTTGTCGATATAGCCGCCCTGATGATCGAGATAGGCGACCGCACGTACCGCGAAATTATCCGCAACGGGAATATTGACGACGACTTGGGCATTGTTGCTCATGTCACCGCCCTTGGTGAAGGATACACCAGCCTGGGCGCGGCCTTCAAATTCCCCGATTTTGGGCTCGTTGGTGATGAAGCGAACCACGCCGGCCTGGCTACTCGCGCCGAACAGGGTGCCCTGCGGACCCGCAAGCACTTCGACGCGGGCAAGATCGGCCGCATAGACGTCAAGGTTCCGCCCCGGTTGGGACAAGGGTTGTTCGTCCAGATAGGTGGCGACGTTGGGTGCAAGGCCCGATACACCAGCGGTCGTCAGGTTCGGCGTTGTCGAGGCGAGACCGCGAATGTAAATCGTATTCTGGCCCGGACCGCCGCCGCCCGCCGTTACGTTGGGCATCTGCGCGATGATGTCGGCCGTGTTGGCGACCCCCAGTTGGGCCAACGTTTCGTTGCCCATCGCCTGGACGGCGACGGCGACCTTCTGCATGCTTTCGCTGCGCTTGGTGGCGGTAACGACGATTTCCGCAACGCCGGATCTGGGGGATGCGTCGTCACCCCCTTCGTCCTGAGCAAAGGCGGGTATCGCAACCATATGTGAAGCGATGATCGCGATGAAAGAGGTAGCCCCGAATAGCGTCTTCATACAATCCCCCATCTAAGGATAGAATATTATTTTATGAATTTTTTCGACCTTAAATTCGCTAATTATCACAGAATATTCGACGACCAGTATTTGCCCGAAATAAAGTCCGGACAATCTGTCATTTTACTGTCGCTTAACTGTGCAAATTTAACGATATGAACGAATAAATCTTATAAATTTTGGAACAAATTAAAGATTCAAATCATTTCGCATTTGATCTGCCTATCCCAGGAAGATCATCGGATATTTGGAGTGTCTCGGAGCATGATCCCCTGACAGGGTAACTGCGTGAATGGATGCGCCATCGCTCTTGAAGATTTGCGTCATTCTTGACATCCGGCCGGCCACAGCCTGGCTCTTCACTATGTCGATTCTTCAAACGGCACCTTACATCCCATAGCGGACGGCGATCCGGTTTAGCCATGTCGTTTAGCTGCGACGCGGATGACGCAAACATACTGTCTCATTCGTCACCACCGCATGATGATGCGCAATCAACATTGGAGGGATGGCGTGACGCGCTTTTCTTGGACATCGCTGCTCACCAACGCGCTGACCGGCCACAAGAACTGGGACCAGCAATGGCCGGACTCAGAACCGAAGGCTGAATATGACGTCGTTATCGTGGGTGCGGGCGGGCATGGGCTGGGCGCCGCCTATTATCTTGCCAAGGAACATGGCGTCACCAACGTCGCGGTGATCGACAAGGGTTGGCTCGGCGGCGGCAATACCGGCCGCAATACGACCATCATCCGGTCCAATTATCTCTATGACGAAAGCGCCGCGCTCTACGAACATGCCATGAAGCTGTGGGAAGGGCTGTCCCAGGAACTGAACTACAACGTCATGTTCTCGCAGCGGGGCGTGATGATGCTGGCGCACAACGTCCATGACGTGCAGAGCTTCAAGCGGCACATTCATTCGAACCGACTGAACGGCATCGACAATGAATGGCTGACGGCTGAGCAGGCAAAGGCATTCTGCCCTCCGCTCAACATTTCGCCCGATGCGCGTTATCCGGTGGTGGGTGCCGCACTTCAGCGGCGCGGCGGCGTCGCCCGCCATGACGCGGTCGCGTGGGGCTATGCACGCGGCGCAGCTGCGCGCGGCGTCGACATCATCCAGAACTGCCCGGTCACGGCGATCCGCCGCGACGCCACCGGCAAGGTCATCGGCGTGGAAACTACGCGCGGTTTCATACGGGCGAAGAAGGTGGCGGTGTCGGCGGCTGGCAACACGTCAGTCGTGATGGATTCGGCCAATGTCCGCCTGCCGCTTGAAAGCTATCCGCTCCAGGCGCTGGTATCGGAGCCGGTCAAGCCGATTTTCCCGTGCGTCGTCATGTCCAACACAGTCCACGCCTATATCTCGCAATCCGACAAGGGCGAACTGGTGATCGGATCGGGCACCGATCAATATGTGTCCTACAGCCAGCGCGGCGGCTTGCCGCTGATCGAGCATACGGTTGCGGCAATCTGCGAAGTGTTTCCGATCTTCAACCGCATGCGGATGCTGCGCAAATGGGGCGGCATCGTCGATGTGACGCCGGACCGTTCGCCGATTATCGGCAAGACCCCGGTGCCGGGCCTCTACGTCAATTGCGGTTGGGGCACCGGCGGGTTCAAGGCGACACCGGGTTCGGCCAATGTCTTTGCCCACACTATCGCTCGCGACGAGCCGCACCCGATCAACGCGCCTTTCACGCTGGAGCGCTTCAAGACCGGCCGACTGATCGACGAAGCGGCGGCCGCCGCGGTCGCGCACTAAAGACGGAGCGCAGCAGATGCTTCTCATCCATTGCCCCTATTGCAATGCCGAACGTCCCGAAGTGGAGTTTGCCTATGCGGGCGAGGCGCATATCGCGCGCCCGACCGATCCTTCGCAGCTCGACGACGATCAATGGCGCGACCATCTTTACATACGCTCAAACCCGCGCGGCCTGCATTATGAACGCTGGCGCCATATCCATGGCTGCGGGCGCTTCTTCAACGCGGCCCGCGACACCCTCAGCGACAAGTTCGTAACGACATACAAGGCCGGTTTGCCCCGTCCGCAGATCGTGCAAAGCGAGGATACCCCGTGACCAACCATCGCATCGCAGGCAAGGGCCGGGTAGACCATGGCCGGCCGGTCCATTTCACCTTCAACGGCACCCGCTATGAAGGGTTTCAGGGCGATACGCTCGCTTCCGCCCTGCTGGCCAACGGCGTTCATCTGGTGGGTCGGTCGTTCAAATATCACCGTCCACGCGGCATATTGGCGGCAGGGTCGGAGGAGCCGAACGCGCTGGTTGGCGTCACGCACGGCCCCGGCCGATTCGAACCCAATACCCGCGCCACGGTGCTGGAAATCTCGCAGGGGCTGTCGACCAATAGCCAGAATCACTGGCCTTCGCTCAAGCGCGACATAGGCGCAGTCAACGACGCGGCCTATATGCTGTTTTCGGCGGGCTTCTACTACAAGACCTTCATGTGGCCTAAGTCCTTCTGGAACAAGGTATACGAGCCGTTCATCCGCGGTGCGGCGGGTCTTGGCGTGTCGCCGACGCAGCCGGATCCCGACACCTATGCCAGCCGACATGTCCATTGCGACGTGCTTGTGGTCGGTGCAGGGCCAGCGGGGATCGCTGCCGCCCTGTCCGCCGGTCGCAGCGGCGCAAAGGTCATCCTGCTCGACGAACAGGCGGAATTTGGTGGTTCGCTGCTGTCTGAAACCGACGCGAGCATTGACGGGCGTTCGGGCTGGGACTGGCTGACCATGGCGATGACCGAGCTTGCCGCACTGGACAATGTAACCCTGCTCCCGCGCACGACCGCCATTGGCTATTATCACCAGAATTTCGTCGGCCTGTGCCAGCGCCTGACCGACCATCTGGCCGATGTTCCGCAGGGTACGCCGCGCGAACGCATGTGGAAGGTTCGTGCAGCGCAGGTGGTACTGGCGCAGGGCGCGATCGAGCGTCCGCTGGTTTTCCACGGCAACGACCGGCCAGGCGTGATGCTGGCGGGTGCAGCCCGCACATATCTCAATCGCTACGGGGTTAAGGTGGGGCAAAACGCCCTGGTCGTGACCACGCATGACAGCGCCTGGCTGGCCGCTTTCGATCTGGCGAAGGCAGGGGGCAAGGTTGTCGCCATCGTGGACCTGCGCCCCAACATCTCCTCCCATCTGCGTGCAAAGGCGGACTCACTGGGGATCGAGGTGCTGGCGGGCTGGACCGTTACCGGCACCAGCGGCCGGCTGCGGATCAAGTCGGCACGGGTGCGCCCTGCCGACCCGACAGCCGGCGGCGCGCGTACCATCGCGTGCGACGTGCTGATGATGAGCGGCGGCTGGACGCCCAGCGTCCATCTTTTCTCGCACACCAAGGGCAAGCTCAACTGGCATGAGGAAGAGCAGGCTTTCCTGCCGGGCGAACATGCCGAAGCCAGCCGCACCGTCGGCGCAGGCAATGGCAGCTTCGGCCTGGCCAGGGCGCTGGCAGAAGGGACCGAGGCCGGAGCCGACGCAGCCTCCGACGCTGGCTATAATGGCCGTTCCGCCCAATATAGGGTGACGGACGAAACCGAGCTGACCGGCATTCGCGTCCGCGAGCTGCCGACCGACCAGAATCCGGGCAAGGCCAAGGCGTTTGTCGACTTCCAGAACGACGTGACCGCCAAGGACATCCGGCTGGCGGTGCGCGAGGGCTTCAAGTCGATCGAGCATGTCAAGCGCTACACCACCAACGGTATGGCAACCGACCAGGGCAAGACGTCGAACATCAACGGCTTGGCCATCGCCGCTGACGCTGTGGGTGCGCCGGTTCCGGCGGTCGGCCTGACGACATTCCGTCCGCCATATACGCCGACGACCTTCGGCGCCTTTGCCGGCTATAACCGGGGCCGCCTGTTCGAAGTGACCCGCAAGACGCCGATCGACGGCTGTGCCGAGACGAAAGGGGCTGCCTTTGAACCTGTGTCGCTGTGGCGCCGCGCATGGTATTTCCCCCAGGCTGGCGAGGATATGCATGCCGCGGTAGCGCGGGAATGCGCAGCGGTGCGTGCGTCGGTGGGGATTTTCGACGCATCGACCCTGGGCAAGATCGAAATTGTCGGCCCGGATGCTGCGGAATTCATGAACCGCATGTACACCAACCCCTGGACCAAGCTCGCCCCCGGCCGCTGCCGTTACGGCCTGCTTCTGGGCGAGGACGGGTTCATCCGCGACGACGGCGTGATTGGCCGTATGGCGCCGGACCGGTTCCACGTCACCACGACGACTGGCGGCGCAGCGCGCGTGCTCAACATGATGGAGGATTATCTCCAGACCGAATGGCCCGATCTCAAGGTCTGGCTCACCTCTACGACCGAACAATGGGCTGTCATCGCGCTTCAGGGGCCGAACGCCCGCCGCCTGCTGGAACCACTGGTCGAGGGCATCGACCTGTCGGACGATGCCTTCCCGCATATGGCGGTGGCCGAAGGGCACATCTGCGGCGTGCCGACCCGCCTGTTCCGGGTGAGCTTCACCGGCGAGCGGGGTTATGAGGTGAACGTCCCCGCCCGCTATGGCCGCGCCATTTGGGAAAAGCTGTTTGCCGACGGTCAGGCCTATGGAATCACACCCTATGGCACAGAGACCATGCACGTCCTGCGCGCGGAGAAGGGCTATATCATCGTCGGCCAGGATACGGACGGCACGCTGACCCCTGATGACGCCGCGCTCGGTTGGGCGATCGGCAAAGCCAAGCCTGACTTCGTCGGCAAGCGATCCCTCACCCGCCCCGATATGCTGAAGAAGGACCGTAAACAGCTGGTCGGGCTGTTGACTGACGATCCCATGATGGTGCTGGAGGAAGGCGCGCAGATCGTGTTTGATCCGAACCAGCCCATTCCGATGAAGATGGTTGGCCACGTAACGTCCGCCTATTGGAGCGCCAGCCTCAATCGCTCGATCGCCTTCGGGGTCGTGGAGGGCGGACATTCGCGCATGGGCGAGACCATTTACATCCCCATGCCCGACCGAACATTGTCCGCGAAAATCACCGGGATGGTCTTTGTCGACCCCGAAAACTCCCGCCTCAACGCATAAGGAAGCGCCATGACGATGCATCCTCATCACCCCTTGAGCGGCGAAGGCATTACGCTCCACAAGCCCTTTCCGCTCACCATCCGGCCGCTTGCGGACAAAGCGCGCTTCAGCCTGCGCATCGATCCGGATCAGCGGATCGCAGCCTCCGCCGTTCTGGGCCTCAATCTGCCCGGCAATATCGGCGACGTAGCATATGCCGGCGAAAAGACAGCCGTGTGCCTTGGTCCCGACGAATGGTATGTGACGGTTCCGGTTGCGGACCAGGCGGAAATCGAGGGCGGCTTCGCCGCGCTTTATGCGCAGCAGCCCCACAGTCTGGTCGATGTCAGCCATCGGGAAGTGAGCATCGGGATCGAAGGCCGCGATGCCGCGCTCGCGCTGCAATCAGCGATCGCCTTTGATGTGGACGCGATGGCGCCTGGCAGCGGTTGCCGAACGATATTCGACGGCAAGGCGCAGATCATTTTGCTCCGCGATGCGAAGGATCGGTTCCAGATCGACGTCTGGCATTCCTTTTCGGAGCATGTGTGGCATTTCCTCCAGGTCGTGGCCCGCGAAATCGAACTCGACATCTAGGCCCTGGATTTAGCCGCTGGCCGTCTCGATCGGACCAGTAGGACAGACTGCACTTTTTCATTCGCGCGATTTCCGAGCCGGTACCCCATTGGCTGAAATCGCTCCTGACCATGCTATTTTCGGAGATGTCGATATGACGCAGAGCACGTCCCATGCAGGCATGAAAGATCGTGCCGTTGCGGAAGCCATCGAACGCGAACTGGGTCGCCAGAAGGACCAGATCGAACTGATTGCATCGGAAAATATCGTTTCCGAGGATGTCATGCGGGCGCAGGGATCGGTCCTGACGAATAAATATGCCGAAGGTTATCCTGGCAAACGCTATTATGGCGGCTGCGAATATGTCGATGAAATCGAAACGCTGGCCATTGAGCGGGTAAAACAGCTTTTCGGTGCAGCCTACGCGAATGTTCAGCCGCATTCAGGCGCTCAGGCCAACCAGGCCGTGTTCTTTGCCCTGCTTCAGCCCGGCGATCGTATCATGGGCCTCTCGCTTGCCCATGGCGGCCATCTCACCCATGGTTCGCCGGTGACCATGTCGGGCAAATGGTTCGACGTCGTCAGTTATGAAGTGCGCGAGTCCGACCAGCGGATCGACTATGACGATCTGCGCGCCAAGGCGCTGGAAACCCGGCCAAAGCTGATCGTCGCGGGCGGCTCCGCCTATCCGCGCGAGATCGACTTCGCGGCCTTCCGCAGCGTCGCAGACGAAATTGGCGCCTATCTGATGGTCGACATGGCCCATGTGGCTGGTCTGGTGGCAGGCGGCGTCTACCCCGACCCGATCCCCCATGCGCATATCGTCACCTCAACCACGCACAAGACGCTGCGGGGGCCACGCGGCGGCATCATCCTCACCAATGACGAAGCGCTTGGCAAGAAGATCAATTCAGCGGTTTTCCCCGGCAATCAGGGCGGCCCACTAATGCATGTCATCGCGGCGAAAGCGGTGGCGTTCGGTGAAGCCTTGCAGCCCGAATTCAAGCTTTATGCCCGCAATGTCCTGAACAATGCCCGCGCGCTCAGCGACACGTTGATCGAAGGCGGCCTGAACATCGTTTCGGGCGGCACCGACAGTCACGTCGTGCTGGTCGACCTGCGCCCCAAGGGCGTCAAGGGCCGCGATGCGGAACATGCGCTGGAACGGGCTGGCCTCACCTGCAACAAGAATGCGATCCCCTTCGATCCTGAAAAGCCCGCAGTCACCTCCGGTGTCCGTCTGGGCACGTCAGCGGGCACGACGCGCGGATTTGGGGAGGCGGAATTCCGTCAGGTCGGCGCGCTTGCGCTGCGCGTGATCGACGCGCTGGCCCGCAACGGTGCGGAAGGCGACCCGGTGGTGGAGGCGGAGGTTCTGGCCGATGTGCAGGATCTATGCCGCCGCTTCCCCATTTACCAATGACCGGGAAGCAGGCAAGCTACACCTGACCTGACATCGACGAGGCCTGCCATGTTTCTAAGCGTCTTCGATGTGTTCAAGATCGGCATCGGTCCCTCATCCTCTCATACGATGGGGCCGATGACGGCGGCGGTCGCCTTTCTCGACCTGCTGCGGCAATCCGCGGCATCGCAGAGGGCGGTTCGGATTCGGGCAACGCTTTATGGTTCGCTCGCCTTCACAGGCAAGGGCCACGCCACGGACCGGGCCGTCACGCTCGGCCTGCTGGGATGGCTACCGGCGGATCTCGACATGGAACGGGCCGAAGCGGAACTGGCGGACCTCAGGGAAACCAACACGTTGCGCCTGCCCGGCCTGCCCAATCTGGCCTTCGACCCCGCGAAGGACGTCATATTCGACTATGGCCCTCCCCTGCCCGGCCATGCCAACGGCATGATCCTGTCCGCCATGGACGAAACCGGCGATCCGGTATTGAGCGAGACTTATTATTCCATCGGTGGCGGTTTCGTCGTCAGCGCGGCGGAACGCAACGCACCGCGGCAGACGGCCGCCGAAGAAGTCGCGGACTGGCCGTTTCCGTTCGAAAATGCCGCGGCGATGTTGCGGATGGCGGATGCCAGCGGCCTGTCCATCGCCGAAATGAAGCGCCGTAACGAAGCGGTCTCACGCGACGAGGCCGATGTCGAGGCGGGCGTGGCACGCATCTGGTCGGTCATGAACGGATGCATCGAGCGCGGGTTGAGGCAGGACGGCGAGCTGCCTGGCGGCCTGCGCGTCAAGCGTCGCGCCGCCCATATTCACCGCCAATTGATGGAAGAGCGCAAGTCCAACTCCATCCAGCCGCACGCCTCGTCCGACTGGCTCAGCGTCTATGCCATGGCCGTGAACGAGGAAAATGCGGCGGGCGGCAAGGTGGTGACGTCGCCGACCAACGGCGCGGCGGGCGTGGTGCCATCGGTGCTGCGCTATTATCTGGATCATTGCCTGGGAACGGACCCGTCGAAAGTCTCCGACTTCCTGCTGACCGCCGCGGCGATTGGTGGGCTGATCAAGCATAACGCTTCTATTTCCGGCGCGGAAGCAGGCTGCCAGGGAGAGGTCGGATCAGCAGCGGCCATGGCGGCGGCGGGGCTGTGCGCCGTATTGGGGGGTACACCGCAACAGGTTGAAAATGCCGCGGAGATCGCGCTGGAACATCATCTGGGCATGACCTGCGATCCGGTTGGCGGACTGGTTCAGGTGCCCTGCATCGAACGCAACGGCATCGGCGCGACAAAAGCCGTCGCAGCGGCTTCCCTGGCGCTGCGCGGCGATGGATCGCATTTCATGCCGCTCGACAATTGCATCGAGGCCATGCGGCAGACCGGCGAGGAAATGAGCACGAAATTCAAGGAAACGAGCCTGGGCGGCCTTGCCGTCAATCTGCCCGAATGCTGACTAAAGCCGGCTAGCCCCGCGACATGGCGCATTTGTAATTGCCTGCGTCGCAGTCATGATGGCCCCCGGCGAACCAGAATGCTCCTCTTTGCAGCAAGCCGACGAGTCGATCCACGACGGAAGGAACCAGCCGGAAATTCGAACATCTCGTCGCGACCAAAAGTACGAAGCAGAGAGGATAAGGATATGAGCAAGAACCGAGGTGTGGTGTATCTGGAACCGGGCAAGGTCGCGGTACAGGACATTGCTGATCCGAAACTCGAGGCGCCGGATGGCCGCCGTATCGACCATGGCGTCATTCTGAAGGTCTTGTCGACGAATATCTGCGGTTCCGACCAGCATATGGTGAGAGGCCGCACGACGGCCCAGCAGGGGCTGGTGCTGGGTCATGAGATTACCGGCGAAGTGATCGAAAAGGGCAGCGATGTCGAAATGCTGGAAATCGGCGACATCGTATCCGTGCCGTTCAACGTGGCGTGCGGTCGCTGCCGCACCTGCAAATCGCAGGACACGGGCGTCTGCCTGACGGTCAATCCTGCGCGGGCGGGTGGTGCCTATGGCTATGTCGACATGGGCGGATGGATCGGCGGACAGGCGCGCTACGTCATGGTGCCCTATGCCGACTTCAACCTGCTGAAATTCCCCGATCGCGATCGGGCGATGGCTAAGATTCGCGACCTGACGATGCTGTCCGACATTCTGCCGACCGGCTTCCACGGCGCGTTGCGTGCGGGCGTCGGGGTCGGCTCCACCGTCTATATCGCGGGCGCGGGTCCGGTGGGTCTTGCCGCCGCTGCATCGGCGCAGATCTTGGGCGCGGCGGTCGTGATGATCGGCGATTTCAACAAGGATCGCCTGGACCACGCCGCCAAGGTCGGCTTCACGCCCATCGACCTGTCGCAGAGCGACCGGCTTGGCGATCTGGTGGCGGAGGTTATCGGCACCGACGAAGTGGACAGCGCAATCGACGCCGTTGGTTTCGAGGCACGCGGCCATACGGGCGGAGAACAGCCCGCCATCGTCCTTAACCAGATGATGGAAATCACCCGCGCGGCCGGATCGATCGGCATTCCGGGCCTCTATGTGACGGAAGATCCCGGCGCTGTCGACAATGCGGCAAAGCAGGGTAGCCTGTCATTGCGGTTCGGGCTGGGCTGGGCAAAGGCGCAGTCGTTCCACACCGGCCAGACGCCCGTGCTCAAATATAACCGGCAACTGATGCAGGCGATTCTGCACGATCGTCTGCCGATCGCCGACATCGTCAACGCGCGCGTCATCTCACTGGAGGATGCGCCCCAAGGATATGAATCATTCGATCACGGCGCGGCAACCAAATTTGTTCTTGATCCGCACGGACTGCTCAACGCCGCATGATCTATCCTGCGCTCCTGATCGGCCTGTTCCGATTGCGGCGCGAAGGTTGAAAAGTGACAAATCCGGTCGGCCTCCGAAACATGTCGGGGGCCGAAACCGGCATAGTGAATTCATTCGGCAGCATAACGAATTGGGGGCGTGGTGATGTTCCGGTTTATCATAAATCCACCGGTGTTTTTCGGATCGGTGAGCATCATTCTGCTCCTGCTGGGGGTCGGCGCTTTTTTCCCCCATCAGGCGGAGGCCCTGCTGTCGGACGTAGAGGCGCGGGTTCTGGCCGAAGTAGGCTGGTTCTATCTGCTGGCCGTCGGGATTTTCCTGTTCTCGGTCACGATCCTGTGCATCAGCCGCTACGGCAATCTGAAACTTGGCCCGGACGATTGCGAGCCTGACTTCCGTTTCGGGTCCTGGGTCGCGATGCTGTTCGCGGCGGGCAAGGGCATCGGCCTCATGTATTATGCCGTGGCCGAACCCATGATGCATTATGCAGCACCGCCTGACGCCGATCCTATGACGATCGCCGCGCAGAAGGATGCGATGAGCATCACCTTCTTCCATTGGGGCATTCATGCATGGTCGATCTATTCCGTGGTCGGCCTTTCGCTCGCCTATTTCGGCTATCGCTACAATCTGCCGCTGACGATTAGGTCGGGCCTGTATCCTCTCCTTAAAGAGAGAATTCGTGGTCGGATCGGCGACGCGGTAGACATTTTCGCTATCTGCTGCACCGTATTTGGACTTGCGACATCGCTTGGCCTGGGCGTGCAGCAAGTCAATGGTGGCCTCAATTATCTGTTCGGCCTGCCGATGACCATTCCGATTCAGGTGATGCTGATCGTCATCATCTCGACCATTGCCACGCTGTCGGTGCTGTCGGGCCTTTCCAAGGGCATCAAATTGCTGAGCGAGATCAATATCATTCTCGCTCTGGGCCTGATGCTGTTCGTCCTGATTGCGGGGCCGACCATCCAGCTGATGCGCGATCTGGTCCAGAATATGGGGCTCTATCTTACCTCCTTCGTGCCCCGCACCTTCAACATCTACGCCTATGAGCCCAAGCCCTGGATCAACGCATGGACGCTGTTCTATTGGGCATGGTGGATCAGTTGGGCACCCTTCGTCGGCATGTTCATAGCGCGCATTTCGCGCGGCCGGACAGTGCGCGAATTCATTCTGGCCGTCCTTCTCTTGCCCACCGCCTTCACCTTCATCTGGATGACCGTGTTCGGCAACACGGCCCTAATCCTCGATCAAGGCGTGGCCGCAGGCGCGATATCGAAGGCCGTATCGGGCAATGTTTCGATCGCCCTGTTCAAATTCTTCGAATATTTGCCCTGGGCCACGGCGACATCGGCGCTGGCCGTGTTCATGGTGGGCATCTTCTTCATCTCGTCCCAAAGCTCCGGCTCGCTGGTGATGGACATCATCGGATCGGGCGGCAAGACGCAGACCACGACCTTGCAGCGGCTGTTCTGGTGCGTGCTGGAAGCATTGGTCACGATCATTCTGCTGATCGCGGGCGGCCTGGCCGCGCTGAAGGCGGCGACCATCATTGCCGCCCTGCCCTTTGCGCTCGTGATGCTCGTCCTGATCTTTGGCCTGTTCAAGGGCATGAAGGCGGATGTCGCGCAATATGAAGTCGGCAACGGCCGGTCGCGCGGCGCTCCCTCTTTCGCGCCCGAACCCAGTTGGCAGGCCCGGCTCGCGCTGGCGCTCCACACGCCCAAACAGGCGGATGTGGTCGACTTCATCGGCAAAACCGTGCTTCCTGCGCTGGAAGCGGTGGCAGCGGAGCTCACCCGTAGCGGTCGCACCGCGTTCGTTTCCAAGGAGGATGGCGCAATATGCCTGAATTCGGCCACGCCCGACTGCCGCGGTTTCCTGTATGGGGTCCGGCCGGGGTCTCACAAGCTGCCGATATTCTCACCCATTGAGGCGGCGAACATCAGCGAGCGCCATGAGGCGCGGACCTTCTTTTCGGACGGAAGCCGGGGATATGACATCATGGGCATGTCGCAGGAACAGGTCATTGCGGACATATTGGCCCAGTTCGAACGCTATCTGGCGGTGTCCTGCTCGCCCGATGCCAGTCTGCTGGCCAAGGCGCCCGCACATGGCGGCATCGCCACCGCCTGATCGATCGGAGGCAGGGGGTTCGCTCCCTGCCTTCGACACAGCTAAACCAAGTTAGGGAAGCCAGATCGCAGCGCTTGGCCGCCGCCATGCACAGTCAGATCATGGCGGAGTGATCTTTGCCGATCGTGATCCAGTCGGTGTCCGGAATAAACGCTTCGCCCATATCCTCTACCGCAGCACAGTCCAATTCCAGCGGCATCGTGCCAGCCCGGCCCGGCGATGACACCCGGCTCTCGAACGGAGAGTGGCCGAACCTGCGACGGAACATCCGGCTCATATGCGACGAGTCGCAAAAGCCGCATTCCACCGCAATCATGGTGATGGATTTATCCGTTTTTTCAAGGAAATGGCGGGCGATCGACAGCCGCACGTCCATGAAGGCGACTTGGGGAGACATGCCCAGACTTGTCTGAAACCGGCGTTCCAGCTGTCTTTTGCTCTTGCCCATCCTGCGGGCGATTTCCGCCACAGACAGCGGCGCATCGATATTCTGCTGCGTAATCAGCAGGGCACGGCGAACGATGGGATCCTGTGTCTTGAACTGGAGGGGAATGCCCGGCTGGGGCTTTTCAGCATTCAGCGCATCGTCGATGATCATGATGTGCAGGCTTTTGCTGGCCTGCGCACGGCCGATATGCTTTTCGACAAGATAGGCCGCGAGATGAGCGGAACTGGCCCCGCCCGAACAGGTCAATCTGTCCCTGTCGACGATGAATATCTGATCGGCGACCGGTTCAAGCCCATCGAACTGCTCCAGAAAATCGCGGTGATGGAACCAGCTGACGCAGCATTTATAGCCCTTGAGGACGCCTGCTTCATGCAGGATGAAGGCGCCGGTGCAAATACCCACCAATGGTATCCCCGCGGCCGCAGCCTTCCTGAGATATTCCAGATAGTCGCTGCCGACATTGCCTATCTCATCCACCAGGCCGCCGACGACCACGATATAATCGAACTTGGCGGGATCGCCCAATCGCTCATTGGGTTGAACGGTGACACCGGAACTGGAGGACACCGCCTCCATCGTGTTCGACAATATCTTCCAGTCGCACAATATCTGCCTGCTGCGGTCCCCTTCGTCAGCAGCCAGTCGCAGGACATCGATAAAATTCGCAAATGCGCACAGGGTGAAGCGCCGTGTCAGGATGAAGCCCACCGACAGGCGCGTGCCGTTCGCCTGACGCCGCATCGCGGCGTTCAGCGCTGCCGGAGAACGGGTTTCCGCTTCTCTCGACGACAGAATCATCGCCGGCCTCCCTTTTTATGAACTTTATCTGACATGTCGTAGAGATAGCAAGAAACTGACGCAAATGTTCTTTTCCCCACCAGACTTGCGTCGCAAACCTACTCCCTACTGACGGCATTCCTGAGCGATCCGCAGACTGTCCGGCCGCTCTGTCACGGGAGCGGCTTCCCGGTCCCGGATCAACCAAAGGGGAGGTCGCAACGCCTTGATCCATATGGATGTTGGAGAGGATTGCCGAATGAAAGTGGTGGTACCCGTCAAGCGTGTGGTTGATCACAACGTCAAGATTCGCGTCAGAACCGACGGCTCCGGCGTCGACCTGTCCAATGTAAAAATGTCCATGAACCCCTTCGACGAGATCGCTGTCGAGGAAGCCGTGCGCCTGAAAGAGGCGGGCGCGGTAGATGAAATCATTGCGGTGACCGTCGGCTCCGCTCAGGCGCAGGATGTATTGCGCACGGCGCTCGCCATGGGGGCCGATCGCGCCATCCTCATCAAGAGTGAAGGCCCGGTAGAGCCACTCGATGTCGCAAAATTGCTGAAAGGGGTGGTCGTGGCCGAAACGCCCCGCCTGGTATTGCTCGGCAAGCAGGCGATCGACGATGATGCCAATCAAACAGGACAGATGCTCTCGGCGCTGCTTGGCTGGTCCCAGGCAACCTTCGCTTCGCAGGTCGCGCTGAACGGCGACCATGCGCAGGTGACCCGTGAAGTCGATGGCGGCCTTCAGGTGATTGACGTCAACCTGCCGACCATCGTCACCGTCGATCTGCGCCTCAACGATCCACGCTATGCCTCGCTTCCCAACATCATGAAGGCGAAGAAGAAGCCGATCGAGGAAAAGGCCCCCGCCGATTACGGCGTCAATGTCGATGCAAGACTGAAAATCCTCAGGACCGAGGAACCTGCCGCGCGCGCGCCCGGCATCAAAGTCGGCAGCATCCCTGAGCTTGTCGAAAAGCTCAAGAACGAAGCCTGCGTCCTTTAATCCGGGTTGGAGCAACCTCCATGACCATTCTTCTTTTCGCCGAACATGACAATATCAGCCTGTCCGAACAGACGGCACGCGCGCTGACGGCGGCGGCCCGGATCGGCGGGGACATCGACATAGTGGTGGCCGGCAAGGACGCCGAGTCGGTCGCGCAAGAAGCGGCCCGCCTTGACGGTGTGCGCCGGGTGCTGCTCGCGGAATGCGACGCGCTGGAACATCGGCTGGCAGAACCCACCGCCGCGCTGCTCGTATCGCTGGGCGCGGAATATGACGTCGTGATCGCTCCGGCGACCACCACGGGCAAGAATGTCCTGCCGCGCGTCGCGGCGCTTCTGGACGTGATGCAAGTCTCCGAAATCGTGGAAGTCGTTGCTGCCGACACGTTCAAGCGACCGATCTACGCCGGCAACGCGATCCAGACCGTGCAGGCGACCGATGCCAGGACGGTCATCACCGTACGCACCGCCAGCTTCCCGCCGACAGGAACGCAGGATACCCCCGCGCCGATCGAGATTGTGGAGAGCGTCGGGAACGCGGGCCTTTCGCGGTTTGTCGAAAACCGGTTTGCGCGCAGCGAACGGCCCGAACTGGGGTCGGCGCGGATCGTCGTTTCCGGCGGACGTGCGCTGGGGTCCGAGGAGAAATTTGGTGAAATCATCCTGCCCCTGGCCGACAGGCTGGGCGCCGCGGTCGGCGCATCGCGTGCCGCCGTCGACGCAGGCTATGCGTCCAATGACTGGCAGGTGGGGCAGACCGGCAAGATCGTCGCGCCCGACCTCTATATCGCCTGCGGCATTTCCGGCGCGATCCAGCATCTGGCCGGCATGAAGGACGCCAAGGTGATCGTCGCGATCAACAAGGATGAAGAAGCGCCGATTTTTCAGGTCGCCGACTATGGCATCGTCGGCGACATTTTCGACCTCGTTCCCCAGTTCGAGCGCCAGCTGTGATGCGGCCCCACACCCTTTCCGAAAAGGAATAATCATGAGTGAAAAAGCCTATATCATTCAGCTGAGCTGCGACGACCAGCCTGGCATCGTTGCCAATGTCACCACCATTATCGCTTCGCTGGGCGCGAACATCCTGGAATCCAATCAGTTCTGGGACCGACAGGCAGATCATTTCTTTCTGCGCATCGCCATCACCGTGCCGGCGGAAGTGACACGCGAAGCCGTTGCGCGCGCGCTGGAGCCTTCGATCGACCGTTTCAAGCTCGACCTTAAGGTAACGGATGTCGATCAGCGTCCCAAGATCATCATCATGGTATCCAAATTCGACCATGCGATGCATCACCTGCTTTATCAGATAAAGGTAAACTGGCTCAATGCTGAGGTCGTTGCGATCGTGTCCAATCACGAAGCATCGCGGGCGGCAGCGGAAATCGAAGGCATAGCCTATTATCATTGGCCGGTGACCAAGGAGAATAAGGCGGAGCAGGAAGAGAAGCTGCTTAACCTGGTGTCCGAAACCGGCGCTGAACTGGTGGTGCTGGCCCGCTACATGCAGGTTCTGTCCAACGAACTGTCCAGCAAGCTGTTCGGCAAGATTATCAACATCCACCACAGCTTCCTGCCCAGCTTCAAGGGCGCCAAGCCCTATCATCAGGCGCATGAGCGCGGCGTCAAGCTGATCGGTGCGACGGCGCATTATGTGACGCCGGACCTGGATGAAGGCCCGATCATCGAACAGGAAACCCAGCGCGTCAGCCACAGCCTGACCAGTGAGGATTTCGTCGCCACGGGTCGCGACATCGAATCGCGGGTGCTGGCGCGGGCTGTCAAATATCATCTCGAAGGGCGTGTGATGCTCAACAGCCACCGCACGGTGGTCTTCACCCCCTGAAGATGCTCGCCGGGCCGAGCAAGAGCGTTGATCAGCAGGGAACATAATCGATGACGAAGATCATTGACGGAAAAGCATTCGCGGAAGGATTGGGTGCGAAGATTTCCCAATCCATCCCGCATTTTGCGGAACAGACGGGTCGGCGTCCGGGTCTGGCCGTCGTTCTGGTTGGCACCGATCCCGCCAGCGAAATCTATGTCCGCAGCAAGGGCCGGATGGCTCGCAAACTGGGCATGGAAAGCTTTGAGCATATACTCGACGAGGGTGTGTCGCAGGAAGAATTGCTGGCGCTGGTTGGACGGCTCAACGCCGATGACAGCGTCGACGGCATTCTGATCCAGCTTCCCCTGCCCGGCCATCTCGATTCGCTTGAACTGGTGTCGGCGATCGACCCCGCCAAGGATGTCGACGGCCTGCATCCGGTCAGCGCGGGCCTGCTCGCTTCCGGTCTGCCCGGCCTTGTGTCCTGCACCCCGCTGGGATGCCTGATGCTGCTGGAATCGGTGCTCGGTTCGCTTTCCGGCCTCGACGCCATCGTCGTGGGCCGTTCCATTCTGGTAGGGAAGCCGATGGCGCAGTTGCTGCTCGCACGCAATTGCACCGTGACGATTGCCCATTCCCGCACCGCCAACCTGGCAGCCAAGGTCGCGCAGGCCGACATCGTCGTCGCCGCCGTGGGACAGGCGGACATGATCAAGGGCGACTGGATCAAGCCGGGCGCGACAGTCATCGACGTCGGCACCAGTCGCGTCATTCGCGACGGGCAGCAGAAACTGGTCGGCGATGTCGAATTCGCCAGTGCCGCAAAGACGGCCGGCGCCATTACACCAGTGCCTGGCGGGGTCGGCCCAATGACCATCATGACCCTGATGCACAATACGCTTCTGGCCGCCTATCGGCGCAACAGCCTGGCGGACCCGGCGCTATGACCGGCTCCGATTATTCGCGTCCATCCATCATTGCCCCCCATCCCTGACGAAGAGGAATGAAAATGTCTGCATTTCCTGAGAAGGCCCGTATCCTCATCGTCGGCATCGGCGGTATCGTGGGCGCATCGGTGGCCCATCATCTGGTCGAACGCGGCTGGGATGACATTGTCGGCATCGACAAGTCCGGCATCCCGACCGACATCGGTTCGACGGCGCACGCTTCGGACTTTTGCTACGCCACCAGCCATGATTATCTGACGACCTGGACCACCCTCTATTCGGTCGATTTCTTTGAAAAAATGGGTCATTACGCCCGCATCGGCGGGATCGAGGTCGCGCGCGTCGGCGACCAGCAGCGCATGGACGAAATCAAGCGCAAGGTGGCTTCAGGCAAGGCCTTTGGCACCCGCGCGCGGCTGATCAGCCCAGCCGAGATCAAGGAAAAATTCCCCCTTATCGAGGAGGATCTGATCCAGGGCGGCCTGTGGGACCCTGATGCGGGCCTCGTCATCCCCCGTTCGCAGACGGTCGCGGGCAAGCTGGTCGATCAGGCGGTGGACGCAGGCAAGCTCAACATCTTTGCCAACACATCGGCTCTCTCGCTGATCGTCGAGGATGGACGCATCAGGGGCGTCAAGACCACGCGAGGCGAAATCCGCGCCGATCATGTCGTCGTCTGCACCGGCCTTTGGGGTCGCCTGGTCGCGGAAATGGCGGGCGAGGATCTGCCGGTCTATCCGGTCGACCATCCTTTGACTTTTTTCGGCCCGTACAAGGAATTCGAAGGCACCGGCAAGGACATCGGCTGGCCCCTGCTGCGCGATCAGGGCAATTCAGCCTATATGCGCGACACCGGCGATCCCAGGACGGCCGAGGGCGGCCAGATCGAATGGGGCTATTATGAAGAAAAGGCGCCGCGCCTCGTCCATCCGCGCGACCTGCTCGAAAAGGAGTTCGCCCGCCTGTCGCCTTCACAGCGCGATCTGGAGATGGAGGAAGTGCTTGAACCGCTGGAACGGGCGATCGAACTGACGCCTATCCTTGGCGAGTTGGGCTATAATGAAAGCCACAGCTTCAACGGCCTGCTCCAGACCACCACGGACGGCGGCCCATCGATCGGCGAAAGCCAGAAAATCCGTGGCCTGTGGTATGCGGTCGGTATCTGGGTCAAGGATGGTCCGGGCATGGGCAAGCTGGTGGCCGACTGGATCACCGACGGTCGCACCGCCATCGACCATGCCAGCATCGATTACTCCCGCTTCAACCCCTATCAACTGGAAGAATCCTTCATCCGCGCGCGCTGCCTGGAAACGGCGGCCAAAATCTACAACCCGCCCGTCCACCCGCGCGAGCCGTTCGAGGGTGGCCGCAACATCCGCCGTTCGCCCTTCTACGAACGCGAGAAGGAACTGGGCGGCTATTTCATGGAACTGGGCGGCTGGGAACGCGCGCACGGCTATGCCGCCAACGAACATCTGCTCGACAAATATGGCGATCGCATTCCCGAACGTGAAAATGAATGGGACAATCGCCATTTCTGGCGGGTTTCCAATGCCGAGCATCTGGAACTCAGCGAAAATTGCGGCATCATCAACCTGTCGCATTTCCATATCACGGACATTGAAGGGCCGGACCATGTCGCGCTGCTGGAATGGCTTTGCGCGGCGAAGATCGGCGGCGACAACAATATCGGCAAGGGCATCTACACCCACTTCCTGGACGACGAAGGCAATGTGCGCGCCGACTTTACCGTGATCCGCATGGCGGACCGCGGCCGCCTGATCAACGGCGCGGACGCCGGGCCACGCGACATCAATTATATGCGCCGGATCGCGCAGGATAAGGGTTTTGACGTCACGATCACCGATGTGACGGAAAAATATATCACCATCGGCATCTGGGGCCCCAATGCCCGCGAAAATCTGCAGAAGGTGGTCGCTGATCCCGATGGCCTGTTGCCGGAAAATTTCCCGTTCGCCTCCATCAAGCCGATCAGCATCGCGGGCAAGGATGTCGCCGCCTTCCGCATTTCCTATGTCGGGGAGCAAGGCTGGGAGCTGCACATGGCCTATGAGGATGGCCTGGCGGTGTGGGATGCACTGCGGTCGACCGGGGTCATTGCCGTGGGTGTCGAAACCTATGCCAATTCGCGCCGCCTGGAAAAGAGCCTGCGCCTCCAGAATGCGGACCTGCTGACCCATTACAATCTGCTGGAGGCAGACCTGAATCGCCCCAAATGCAAGGAAGCCGACTTCCGGGGCAAAGCGAAGCATCTGGAACATCGCGCACGCGCACATCAGCCCGCGAAGCTCTGCACGCTCATCATGACCGACAATGTCGATGACAAGGGCGTGGCACGCTATCCGGTCGGGATATTGCCGGTACTTGATCCGCAGACAGGCGAGACCCTGATCGACGAACTGGGCCGCCGTTCCTACACGACCTCGATCGCCTACGGACCGACGATCGGCAAGAATATCGCATTGGCCTATCTGCCATGGTCTTACTGTCAGGAAGGTCGCCAGCTTCAGGTCGAATATTTCGGCGAAATCTATCCGGTGGAGGTCGCTTCCATCGGGTACAAGCCGCTCTACGATCCGGAGAATAAGAAGCCGAAAAGCTGACGCGGTCGGTTCGACACTGCATGGCGCGGCACGACGTTGCCAAAGGCTGCGCCAGCCATTTCTCCGCGCCATCGGCGCAGGGTTTCGAAGGACGACATGATGCTAGAATTGACCCAATGTCTGAAGGCGAACGATCCGCCCCGGCTTCGAGCATCTGAAACCCTGTACGTCATACGTCTGAAGAACTGCGCCTTTTACGCCAATCATGGCGTGTTCGACGAGGAAAAGGCGCTGGGACAGCGATTCCATGTCGATGTGGAGTTGCACGTCAACGCGCTCCAGAGTCTGGAAAATGACGATATTCGCGGCACGATCGATTATGGGGCCGTGTTCGCCGCTATCGAACGGATCGTTTCAGGCCAGCGCCGCTTCCTGATCGAGGCGCTGGCGCTCGACATGGCCAAGGCGCTGTGCCACCGCTTCACGCAGGTCGAGGCGGCGCAGGTGACGATCAGAAAACCCAATGCGCCCATCCGTGGCGTCCTCGATTATGTGGAGGTCGAAGTGCGTTGGCCGTTCGCATGACAGGATGGGCTATTTGCGCTTCGATACCGGCCGCTGGCCATGTCGCGGATCGGTAGAAAAATGTCGCATCCGTCCTATGGAATGGACGATGTGGCGCGATAGCCTGAATCTGTCAGGGGGATCAGTACAGGCCGGGATAAACGGCCGTTCCGATCGGGGTTGAGCACCATCAACCCAGAGAATGTAAGCAACATTGCCGTACTGTGTGAGAAAATGTCATCACCAATCGGCAGGATCTGAAATAGTGGGGAAGGAAGCGATATGACCGCGCGTGACGAGATGCTCAGCCTTATCCAGGGCCGCAAGCCCCAATACTCGCTTCCCCAGCCCTTCTATGTCGATCAGCAGTTTTTCGACCTGGACATGGAGCTCATCTGGTATCGTGACTGGTTGTTTGCGGGGCATGATTGTGAACTTCCCAAAACGGGCAGCTATTTCACACTCCAGGTCGGCACCTATCCGATCGTCGTCCTGCGCGACAAGGATGGCGGGATTCGCGCGTTCCATAACAGTTGCCGCCATCGCGGCAGCCGGGTCTGCAACCAGTCCAAGGGGACGGCGCCAAAGCTGGTTTGCCCCTATCATCAGTGGACCTACAATCTGGACGGCAAACTGGCCTTCGCCCGCCAGATGGGCGATGATTTCGACCCTTCAGACCATGCGTTGAAGCCCGTCGCCTGCGAAAGCGTCGCCGGTTATATCTTTATCTGCCTGGCGGCAGAGCCGGTCGACTTCGAGCCCTTCCGCGATCTCATGTCACCCTATTTCACCCCGCACAATTTGTCGGAAGCAAAGGTTGCCCATGAATCGACGATCATCGAGAAAGGCAATTGGAAGCTGGTCTGGGAAAATAATCGCGAATGCTATCATTGCGCTGGCAGCCATCCAGAATTGTGCAAGACCTATTCGGAATCGCCCAATGTGACTGGCGTCAGCGGGGGCGGCGAAGATCCTGAAATGGCGGGGCATTGGGCACGGTGCGAAGCCGCAGGCCTGCCCGCGCAGTTCCAGATCCATGACAGTGGCCAGTTCCGTGCGATCCGCGCTCCGCTGCTGCGCGACGCGGAAAGCTACACCATGTCGGGCAAGCGGGCGGTACGGCGCCCCCTGTCCGATGCCGTGACGGCGGAAAAAATCGGTGCGCTGATGCTGTTCAACTATCCGTCGACCTGGAATCACGTGTTGATCGACCATGCGGTGACGTTCCGCGTCATTCCGATCGGACCCAATGAAACCGCGGTCACGACCAAATGGCTGGTGCACAAGGACGCGGTGGAAGGCGTGGACTATGATCTGGACGAACTGACCCATGTCTGGAAGCAAACCAACGATCAGGACCGCCGCATCGTAGAGGAAAATGCCTTCGGCATCCGTTCGCCCGCCTATGAGCCCGGCCCCTATTCGGCCCTGCATGAAGGCGGCGTGGTACAGTTTGTCGACTGGTATGCCAGCTTCATCGAACCGCGCCTGAAGGGTTCTGCGCCGAACCACCTCAAGCAAGTCGCATAACCGGCGCGGGCCGGACGCTTTCAGCCCGCCGAGGGAAGAACTGCGCATGGCGTTGGTTTCGCCATGAAGCCTTTGCGGTGGGAAGGTTCCCGTAACGCTCGTAGCGGCGGTCTATCAGAAACATTCCCCGTCGTTGTGGCAGGTGTGCCGCGACGGCGGGTTTTGCTCCATCGGGTATAGAGAATGCGCGGCCAGCCGAGAAACGCTGTCGCGCGTTCTTACCCATAATCGCCCTGCGCTCTTCGAAAGCGCCCGAGCGTCAAATTGACCGATAAGCGTCTTTGCGCGCCAGATACCGATGCCGGAGCTGCGTCAATCCCCGTCGCCGAAAACAGACGGGCAACATGCCGCGCTTGGCTATTCAGGCAGGTTAACATTTAGAGATAGAGGACCACTCAGCGCAGTCGCTCCAGAAATCACTGATTATTCGATGATTTCTGGAGCGGGCGAAGGGATTCGAACCCTCGACCCCAACCTTGGCAACTTAAACGGCGGCCTACGCCAGGCTTGCCAGTTGTTGTATTTTACACGATTTTTCAGTCAGTTATTGACGTTATCCCTACGACATTGTACCCTTCGATTGGCTGCCAAACGGCGAATTCTGGAGACAATGTGGAGACAAGGCCGGCCACGTCTAGCTTTGTCTCCAATCGGAGGATGACCATGCCAACCGCGAAAGTGACCAAGCGTGCCGTCGATGCGCTGGAACTGCCAGCCGAGAAGCAAACAATCCTGTGGGACACCGAGATCAAGGGCTTCGGCGTGCGGGTGCTGCCGTCCGGACTCAAGACGTTCATCATCCAGTATCGCAACATCGAAGGCATCAAGCGCCGCCTCAATCTCGGCCGTTACGGGGTGCTGACTATCGAGCAAGCGCGCAACCAAGCGAAGATCAAGCTGGGCGCCGTGGCTCGGGGTGAAGACCCGGCCAAGGAGGTATATGAGGCTCGAAGAGACATGAACGTTGCCGAGATGTGCAACTGGTATCTTGTCGAGGCGCGCGCCGGCCGCATCCTTGGACGTAAGAATCTGCCGATCAAGGCGTCATCGCTCGATAAGGACGAGAGCCGGATCAAAACGCACATCAAACCGCTGCTCGGCAAGCGGATCGTGCGACACCTGACCCCCTCAGACATCGAACAGATGCAATCCGACGTAAAGGAGGGAAAGACCGCAAAGCCGCGCGGCCCTGGTCGTGGCGGCAGGGCGACGGGCGGCCCCTCCGCAGCCTCGGGATGCGTTGGAACGATCCAAGCGATCATCGGCCACGCCAAGCATAAGGGCCTGCTCGCCAAGCATCCTACGGAGGGCGCGAAGAAGCTCGCCGGCAGAAAGAAAACTCGGCGCTTGAGCGTCATCGAGATCGAAATGATGGGGAAGGCAATGGCCTATGCCGAGCGCAACGGCGAGAATCCAGTCGCTCTCGGTGCGCTTCGTGCGTTGCTGCTGACCGGATACCGGCGGGAGGAAGGCCAAGCCATGCAGCGCGCGTGGGTCAGTACAGCGGGCGGTTATGTAGCGTTCCCCGACACCAAGGGCGGCGCGCAGATTCGGGCGATCGGACCTGCGGCGGTCAGAGTCATCGAGAGCCAGCCGGAGATCGTCGGCAATCCCCATACCTTCCCTTCGGAACTAGGCTCAGGCGCTTTCACGGCGGTCAGCGCCTGTCTCCAGCGCGTCTGCAAGCTGGCGAGGATCGAGGGCGTTACACCTCACACGCTGCGCCATACTTTCGGCAGCGTGGCCGGCGACCTCGGCTTTTCAGAGTTAACGATCCGGGCCATGCTCGGCCATGCCTCCCAGAACGTCACGCAGGACTACATCCACATCGACGAAGCGCTGAAACTCGCCGTGCGGCGAACCTCCGATGAGATCGAGCGACTGCTCGCACTGGGTGCCGCGAGGCTGGAAACCTTGCAGATACGTCACATGAAAGAACATGAGTGTCTCGCTGCTTGAACAAGAGCGGGACCGCCACCCCGCCCTCGCCGTGGACCAAGCGACTTGCTCGAGAAGCTGTCAGGCCGCCGCTGCGGCGTTGGCACTTACGGATTGGACCGCGAAGCGCGGATGCCGAGATAGAGCAGCTACTCGGCACCGGCGATGCGCCGCGCATTGTGGAAGGCCTCGGAGCGCCTCCACACCTCGTTCCTGACGTGACCGCCAGCCCCATGCGAGGAAAGAACGTGTTATCCATCTAGGCTTCGCCGCGAAGCAGGTGAAATTCGATAAAGCCTGAGAGGCCGTCGAGATAGGGACAAGACGCCGACAGGGGAATGCCCTGGCCGGATTGTTGAAGCGCACCTTCTTTGATGCGCCGAAAGGTGCTTGGCATCAGCCAGCAGGCCTTTGCCTATGATATCGAGATAGAGGGGTTATATTTCCGTATTGTCGAGTGCGTGACCGCGAAGGAAGGATTGTGATTTCCAATCATGACTTTGAGTTGGGGGCATCCTGACGACTCCTCGCTTGTCTCAGCTTGCGGATAGGCAGGACCGCGCACAATAGATGACACCCGTCCATCTACACGCACGAGTTGGCTGATTATAGAGGCTGTACATTTGGTTGGTTGAGGATCAGCGGTTTGACACGATCCGTCTAGAAATCGGCGAGTTACTCCCAATCCTTAGCCAGACTATAGATTGTCAAAGAGCTGACCCCAGACCGCATGAGCATGTGCCGTGTCGTTATATTCCTTCATGACTCTGATCTTGCTGTCCTCAAGGTAAAAAATGAATACATATTTATTATTATATTTCTTCCCGTCTTTCAGGGTAGCGAAGCATTCAGCCTCAACGGCTACCCGATTGTCCGAACCCGTAAAGGTATTGCGATCCAGTCGCAGACCGTCCTGATCAAGGTTCTCCGCCATGATCTGGCCGATCCGCCCGACCTTGTCCTGGATTTCGCCAAGTCCCGCCGCCCACCAGGTGAAATCCTTCGCGCCGAACTTGGCGATGGCAGCTTCAAATCCTTCCGTTTGCATGACGTCAAAGAAGGAACGAATTACGTCAATGTCATTGGTCATCGTCGCTATTTCCGTAAAATTATGAGATTCACCGGGTCAGTCGATAGCTGCATCCTGGACGAGGCAGCAGAGGCCGACAGGTGCGTTCCGCAAATCGGCTACTCGATCGCAAGACCTTCTAGGTCGCCTTTGGCGCGCCACTGCTCCAGAATGGTGAGAAACGCATTCACGCCCCCACCATAGGCCCCCCCGCGTGCGGTGCGGATCGAGAGATTGCCCTCATTGTTGACCCAGCCTGGCGTGCAGTTTTCCACGTTTGCCATCCTTGTCGCGAGGCTCTCGTGGTGCGCAACCCAGGCGGCCTCCGCCGTGACGGTCACTTCAGCGCGATTGGCACCGCGACGTTCGAGTTCGCCGATCAAGTAGCCGATGTGCTTGCCCTGTTCGAGCAGCATCTGCATGAAGTTGAAACCCCATGCGCTTTGCGCGATGGAAACCATGAAGAAATTCGGGAAGCCGTGAATGTGGAAACCATGCATCGTGGTTGCCCCATCGCGCCATTTGTCTTTCAGCGTCAGTCCGTCCTTCCCAAAGACCGGAAGGGTGACGGGCGTCTCGGCATAAGGGCCGAGTTCAAAGCCTGTGGAATAGATGATGCAATCGACATCATACTGCTTGCCGTTGACGCTGAACCCTTCGGGGGTAATGCTTTCCACACCCCGCCCTCCGGTGTCGACCAGCGTCACGTTATCGCGGTTGTAGACATCGAGATAGCCATCATGGAAGCAGGGGCGCTTGCACATCCGCGGATACCATGCCTTCAGCCTTTCCGCGACGGCCGGGTCGTGAACGACTTCGCTGACCCGAGCGCGAATCCGCTCGGTGGTTTCGAGGTCGACGGCGTCCAGCACCGCCTGGACTTCCCCACTGGCCATATCCGGGCGAATCCGGCGCGCCGCCTCTACCGCTGGCCTGGTCCAGCCATCATCGACCAGATCAACAGTGAACGGCTCCATCGCGGTAACCGTATTGAAGTTGCGAATTCGCTCCATCTGCCAGCCCGGCGGTTGGGATATATACCAGTTCTTATCGGTCGGGTGTTCGTTGCGCACGTCAATGGTCGAAGGCGTGCGTTGCACGACGTAAAGATGGCCTGCGGACTGCGCGAGATGCGGTATGCACTGGATCGCGGTGGCGCCCGTCCCAATGATCGCCACCCGCTTGCCGGCCAGCCTGGACAGGCCGCCAGATGAGTCGCCGCCGGTATATTCATAGTCCCACCGACTGGTGTGGAAGCAATGCCCCGCAAAATCTTCGACCCCGTCGATGCGGGGAAGTTTCGGCGTCTGCAACGCGCCTGCGGTCACGACGAAATATTTCGTCGTGATGGCATCGCCACGGTCGGTGGTTAACCGCCAGCGATTGGCTTTCTCGTCCCAGCGCGCCTCGGTGACGCCTGTCTGCAACAGGGCATTTTCATACAGGCCGTATTTGCGCGCGATCGCCTGGGCATGGGCAAGGATTTCCGCACCGCTGGCATAGTTCGCCTTCGGCATCACGCCCATCTCTTCGAGCATCGGCATATAGATATAGGATTCCGTGTCACAGGCGACGCCCGGATAGCGGTTCCAATACCATACGCCGCCGAAATCACCGGCCTTGTCGATCACGCAGACGTCGTCGATTCCCGCAAGCTTGATATTCAATCCAGAATGAATGCCGGCCCAACCGGAACCGAGGACCACGGCTGTCACTTCCCGCTCGACGCTGGAGCGTTCGTGGTAAGGTGTGTGCGGATCGATCTGGAAGTGGGAAAATTTGCCTTCGAGCCGGGTATAGTGCCGGTCGCTCACATCGCCGCTACGCTTTGCTTTTTCAAGAGCGTAGCGCTCCAGGATTTCATCCTTGTCCAGCGCAGTGCTATTTGACCCGTCGCCCATCTCATCCACTTCCCTAGCTCAGCGGTTCGACATGACTGAGGTCACATTCTTTGGTCATGCGCATAGGCATCGGTGTCGACGCCGGCCACGCACGCCTTAAATCTACCCAATAAAGTGATCATCTTTTTGGATGATAACTTGAATTATACTTCATCAATGGTTGGATTATCGTTGATGGCGATGCCATCATCAAAAACGAATCTTTGATGCCGCATAAATCGACATTGTCGAACCGCGACTGTTTTTACTGAAGCGTGTTAAAGTTTTCTATCCCCGCTTTGATGGTGCTGTCAAGTGGATGATTCGGCTCTTGTTGGATCTTTCAGCCAGCGCATCGGCGATCTGGAACGCCCAGGGATCTCCAGTGCCCCCACCTCACAGCGGAAGGGGGCATGACATGGCTGCCAACAGGATCGCGCCCATTTCGCGAGCGGCGGTGAAAACGGTGCTGAGCGGCGAAGTCGGTGCTCAGCCTACAGGTCGTTCGAGGGAATGCGGAGGGCAAAGGCCGATGGTGAATAGTGACCCAAGCAAACCTGATGCCACTTCAGGCCAGCAGCCCACCCGCGAGAGGAGCCGAGGGGCTAGGAGTCCTGTCTTCCGATTGGCGGCGCGGGCGCTATGGAACAGGCCGCATCAATGGGTCCACTCAGCAGGTGGCCAGCACATTGTTCGGCCAGGGAAGCTTGCGGTCCTTCAGCCAGTCAAGCGTATCCTTCCAGAAGCCGCTCTCATGATATGCGCGGAAGAGGTCGAAATGACCGATGGTCGCGCGCCCCAGATCGTGGGGCGAGAGCAGGACCGCGGTGCGCTCAGCGTTTCGATAGTAAGAGAGCGTTCGGCATATGGCAGGCACCGTGCCCAACGGATCGTCAGAAACGGCGACTGCCAGGATGCGTCCCCTGACCGCCGCCATTCGTTCAAGCACCGCTTCCCGATCTCCTCTGGGATGGCTGCGCTCAAAGCGCGCCCCCCGGAAACTCCATTCATTGGCGACGCCGGCGGGGAGATCCTCGAGCCAGCCGAGGCGCTTGCCCGGAAAGTAACCGAGGAGGGCCGTCAGGACGGGCATGACCAGATGCCATTTGAGAAGCAGTCCGGCGCGTTGGCGAGGGGCATAGTCGCCCCACCAGGCATATTGAGCGCCTACCGTCAGCATTCGCTCGATCTGATCGCCGGATTCTGCCAGGCCGGGGATAAAGCCGCCAATGCTGTGGCCGACAACCTTGAGGGGACTTTCCGGACGGCGCGCTCGCGTGAAGCGGAGGACGGCATCGAAGTCCAGTTCACCCCAGTCTCGCCAGCGATAACCGCAATCCTGCAACCGTTGAGGCCGTGATAGACCAATACCGCGATAATCGTAGGTAATGACGTCGAACCCATGGGATGCGAGGAACCGGGCGTATCGGTGATAATAGCGAGCCACCACGCCCGTTGCGGGATTGATGATAACGCTACCTCCTTCCTGCCGCCCCCCTGCGGTCCAGAGGTGACCGGCAATCCTGGTATCGTCCTTGCAGAGGATCTCGATGCGTTCTTCAACAGGGGTCATTCGGGCCGAATAATGTGATCGCTCGGCAATGTATATTCGACCTCGGTTGGGTGAGCCTCGCAAAATTGATACCGGCCTGAGGATGACGAGCGACAGGCGATCGCACGTCCGATGCCGCCTCCAGCCGCTTTCAGGGCAGGAGAACAGCCCGGCCTTCGATGCGGCCTTCGCGCAGCCGTTGATAGACATCCACCGCATTCTCCAGCGGGAACGTTTCGACCGCCGCCCTGATGTGGCCCGATTCGGCCAAGGCGATGACTTCGATCAGTTCCGTCCGCGAACCCCAATAGGGGATGCTGACCTCACAGCCGAAGGGCGGCATGTTAGGGGAATAATGCAGCGTCCCGCCTGCCAAGCCGACCACTGAGATCCGGCTCGCCCTTCCCACGATACGGCTGCATAGATCGATTGTCGGTTGCGCCCCTACAAAATCAAGTGCGACGGTAACGCCACGTTCCCCAACCAGGTCAGCGATCTCCTCGGCAGCGAGAGCCCCATCCTGCGTGTTTATGGTCCGCTCGACTCCCAACTGTCGTGCATGAGCGAGTTTAGCTTCATCAATGTCGCACGCGATCAAACGGGCCGACGTCAGTGCTTTCAAGATCTGAACGGCTATATGACCGAGACCGCCAATACCCAGCACGACCACGGTTGCATCGGGCGTGAGCAGTGGCAGCGCAGCCTTGATTGCATGATAGGGTGTAAGGGCAGCATCGCTTAGTGGCGCTGCCATGGCAGGGTTCAGCTTACCCAGGGGAACAAGCAGGCGGGGGGAGGGGACGATCATATATTCGGCCATGCCGCCGTCCGAACCCAGCCCTCCGCCGTAGGAGGGAATGCTGGCGTGACGCTCACAATAATTTTCGGCGGACGTCTGGCATTGGTGGCAGAGACCGCATCCCCACGGCCCATAGACTGCAACCGGCTCACCTTCCTTCCAGCCCGTCACGCCCTGGCCGAGCGCGGCCACCCATCCGGCATTCTCGTGACCCAGCGTGAAAGGACCGGGGATGCCGATGCCGTGATCCAGAACATGCAAGTCGGAATGGCACACACCGGCTCCCGCTATTTTGACGAGGATCTCTCCAGGCCCGGGCGCGGGCTTCGGCACGTCGAGAATTTCAGGCGGGCGTCCTTCCTCGATAAAGCGGACAGCTTTCATTTATCGTTCCTTGATGGAATCCAGGGATAGCGCATGGTCGATCGCCGTCGCCGGCTGCCGCAGATCCTGCGCTGTCTGATCAGCGTCCCCTCTACGGGCAATTGCATAGGCGAGAATCGTCGTCAGGCCGGACAGGATGATCATGACCAGGAACGTGAGCGAAAAGGCCGCGCCGCTTGGGAAATGCGTGGTCGGGTCCGTTGGGCTGCTGACGGTGTCACTCGCGAGCAGCACCGCTACCATTTGGGCGCCGGCCGCCGTCGCCAGAGCGCGAAGAACAGTCATCATCCCCAGCGCTTCGCTGGTGCGGTCGGTAGGCACGGCAGCAATCAGGATGGGTGGCCCGGCCGCATAGAGCATGGTGGTGCCGATGGTGATGAAGCTGAAGCCGAACGTGACGATGGCGAGGCTGTCATGCCATCGCGCCGTGAACAGAAAGCCGGCGGTCATCACAAGACCAGAAAGGATCATAACCGCTCGTCCGCCAATACGTTGAACCAGCATGCCACCTAACGGCGCTGCCGCTAGCGACAGGATTGCGGCGGGTATGGTGGCCAAGCCCGCCGCCTTGGCGGACACGCCGAGGCCGATCCCCGTGAAGGCAGGGGTCTGCATGAGCATCGACATGAGCAATATGACCTGGAATGCTCCGAACGAAGCGCAGATATAGACGATATTGATGATCAGCACCTGCTTGCGCGCGAAAAGGCGCAGGTCGATCAATGGCTGTGGCGTGCGCAAGCTGTGCCGCACCCAAAACAGGGCGAGGAGGATGCTGCCGGCCAAAATTCCGATCAGCGCGGGGTTTGTCCAACCCCAGCTCCGCAGATTGCTGACCACGAACAGCGTGCCGGCGATGGATGGAACGCTCAGCCAGATGCTGATCATGTCCACCGGGCCGCTATCCTTGCCGCGAGGCCCCGCTGGCACGAAGAGCGCCAGCGCAGACCAGGCCAGGGCGGTTCCGATCACGCCAAGGGCAAATACCGCGCGCCATCCATATAGGTCGGCGGCCCAGCCTCCCAGCAGCATGGCCGACAAGGTGCCCGATGCCACGGCTGACAAGACGATCCCTATCGACAGCGGCAGGCGCGCGGGACTGACACATTCGCGCAGGATGCCGAAGGAGAGCGCCATGGCGGCCAGGTGAAGGCCCTGGAGCGCGCGGCCCAGTAGAACGAGCGGATAGAAATCCGTCGCGGCGCCGATGGCCAACCCCAGACCGCCAATGCCCAAAACGACGAGCAGTACTCGCTTGCGACCGAACATATCGCCGAAGCGAGCGGCGACAGGGGTCGCGGCAGCACCCACCAGCAGGAACAGCGTCACCAGCCAACCGATCGAGACCGGATCGCCAAAGGCGGCGATCAACGAGCGTGTCGCCGCATAGGTCATCGAGGAGCCAAAGGCTGCGATCGTTTCCGAAAGCCAAAGGGCGCCAATGAGGGGAATGAGCGGAACACGCTTCACGGGTTCCGCTGTTCCGGTCGGTAGTGAACCTGCGTCCATGACCGTGCTGGCGTCATCTTGCGCCGTCACCACGCCGTCCATCCACCATCGACGATCAGTTCCGATCCGGTCATGAAGCTGGAATCCTCGGATGCCAGAAAGGCGGCGACGCCGGCGACTTCCTCGGGCTCCCCAAGCCGACCCATGGGGGTCTTGCCCTCGAGCGTCGCCATCAGGTCGGTGAGCGCTCCGGATTCGCCGGCTGTTTCGCGTGTTCGAGCCTCCCCCAGAGCCATTTCCGTGCGGATGAAGCCCGGATGGATGGAATTGACCCGGACCGGCCGTTGCGCGGTCGCGAATTCGACCGCGGTTGCCTTCGCGAGCAGCCGGACGGCGCCCTTGCTCGCATTGTAGGCGGCTGTCTCGGCATAGCCTACCAGCCCAAGGATCGAGGACAGGACAACGATGCTTGATCCACCGCGCCGCCCCGCTCCGCTTTCCGCAAGCAGGTTCGTCATTGACCGGATGCCAAGGAACACGCCATCCGCGTTCACCGCCATGATGCGACGCCATTCGGCCAGCTCGACGTCGGTCGTCGCGCCGCCGCTGGCGACGCCGGCGTTAAGGACAAGGATATCCAGGCCTTGCCCTGCCTCGCGCAGGCGTTGCTCGGCCGCCCGCCATTCCGTCTCGTCGGTGACGTCGAGATGGAAATAGCGCAGCTCGTTGCCGAGCCGGCCCAGGGCGGAGAGCACAGGCGGCGTGCCCTCCTGCGCGATATCCGTTACCCATACCGTGGCTCCCTCGGCGACATAGCGCTGCGCAATCGCAAGGCCGATGCCCCCTAGGCCTCCGGTGACTAGCGCGACGCGCCCTTCCAGATTTCCCATCGAATGTCCCTCAGCCGGTGAACTGGCCGCCGGCCGGGTGCAGGGTCTGGCCCGTCATGAAGCTGCTCTCATCGCAGGCAAGATACAGGCAGGCGTCGGCCTGCTCGCGGGGGGTGCCATTGCGGTTCATCGGCGTGATGCTCATGGCCCAGCGATAGGCGTCGCTGTCCTGGGGGACGTCCCACATCGGCGTTGTCGTGAAACCCGGCCCGACGGCGTTGATGCGGATGCCCGTCTGGGCAAGTTCCAGCGCCATCACCTTGGTTAGCATGATCACGCCGGCTTTGGAGACGCAGTAGGCGGAGGCCCCGGCCACCGGAATCCTCCCTGCGGTCGAGGCGATGTTGACGATCGAGCCGCCTGTGCCCTGCTTGAGGAGCTGCCGCGCGAGCGCGCGGGCACTCAGCATGACGCCGGTGACATTAATGTCGATCACCTTCTGGAACTTCGCCGTGGTGACATGGATGACATGGCCGGAATCATGGGGGTCCACGCCTTCCCTCTCATCTTCCGGGAAGGAGGCGACACCCGCGCACATCACGCCGACGTCGACATGACCGAACTGGCGCACAGCTTCGGCGATCATGTTGTCGCAGTCGGCTTCGGACGTCGTGTCGACCTTTACGGCGATGGCCTTGCGGCCAAGCTCTTCCACCAGCCGGACCGTTGCATCGCCAGGCTGGAGGTCGGCCACGACGATGTCGGCGCCTTCCTCCGCGAAGCGCACCGCACAGGCCTGGCCAATGCCGCTCGCGCCGCCGGTAATCACCGCGACCTTGCCCTTCAATCTGTCTCCAATCATTCCTCGATCCTCTTCCATCATGTTGGTTAGTCGGTGAATTGCCCCCCTGCCGGGTGCAGGATCTGGCCGGTGACAAAGCTGGACTCATCGCTCGCGAGATAGAGGCAGGCGTCGGCCACCTCTTCAGGGAGGCCCAGGCGCTTCATCGGCGTAATCGCCATGGCCATCCCGAGGGCATGGGGATCGTCTTCGATACCGGCGATAAGCGGTGTTGCCGTGTAGCCCGGACCAACCGCATTGACGCGGATACCCGTCTGCACAAGTTCGAGAGCCATGACCTTGGTCAGCATCCAGACGCCGGCTTTGGATACGCAATAGGGTGCTGCGCCGGCCAGAGGGATGCGGCCCGCGGTCGAGGCGACGAGGACGATGGCGCCGCCCGAGCCCTGGCGCAGCATCTGGCGCGCACCGGCGCGGGCAGTCTGCATCACGCCCGTAACATTGACCTCGATGACGCGACGGAAATCGGCTGCCGCGAGCCTGACCACGTCGCTGGCGCCTGATGATGCGGCGCGAGCCTGCACGTTACTGCGTCCGGCGGCGGTCGCGATGCCGGCGGACGCGACGATGATATCGACCTGGCCGAAAATCTCCGTTGCCTGGTCGATCATCGCTTCGCATTGCTCGGCGTTCGTGGTGTCGGTCGACACCGAATGGGCTGTGCCACCGATTTCCTCGACAAGGGCAACGGTTCGACGCGCATCGGCAAAGTCGGCAATAACGATGGCTGCGCCCTCGCGGGCGAAACGCACCGCGCAGGCCTGCCCGATGCCGCTCGCTCCGCCGGTGATGACGGCTACCTTTCCGGCCAATCGCCCGCCAACGCGCGCGAACCCATTGGGCCGCGCACGCACTGCGCCTTCCATGCTCATCGGCACCTCTCAGTTCCCGATCGGGCATAGCCAACGGGATACCATGCTATACTTTGACTTTAACGTGTTAAAGTTTAGTATCGAGTCTCGCCGGCCGGATCAACCCCTTTTGAGCCGCACCGGCTGCGTGGCGCGTATCCCTGATCTAAGACATGGCCGATAAGCGCGATTTCTGAAGCGTCCACGATTGGAGCCGAAAAAAATCTGAACCACGTTACAGATAAGGGCAGGAGGGTTGACCTTGAGGGATCAAATTGACGTGATAAATCGTCGTTGGCGGCTGGCGCGCCGCCCGGAGGGGACAGTCCGGCGCGAAGATTTCATTCTGGATGAGACGCCACTGGCACCGCCACTCGGGCAGGGAAAGTTGCTGTTGCGGCACGAGTTGCTGCTTTGCGCGCCTACGATCCGCAATTGGATCAGTGGCAGGCGTGAAAGCTATTATCCCACCATCGAGATCGGTGATCCCATACTCGCGCCCGCGGCAAGCCGGATCCTCTTTTCAGACGATCCAGCCTGGCCGGTTGGCGCGCTGGTCGTTGGCCTCGGCACCTGGCAGGATTATGAATGGGTAAGCCCGGAAGGCCGGGGCCTCCGGGTCATTCCCGACGGCATATCTTCGCGCGCAGCAATGGGCTTGTTCGGTATGAACGCCCTGACGGCCTATTTTGGTGTGATCGCCGTTGGGAGGGCCAGAAAGGGGGAGACGCTGCTTGTTTCCGGCGCCGCCGGATCAGTGGGGGCGATGGCGGCGCAGTTCGGCCGCATATTGGGCTGTCGCGTCGTGGGCCTGTGTGGGTCGGTTGAGAAGGCTCGCTGGCTGCGCGAGGACTGCGGTATTACTTCAGTGATCGACTATGTGCGCGAGGATGTTCCCGATCGCTTGGCGGCGCTTTGCCCCGATGGGGTGGATGTCGTGTTCGACAATGTCGGAGGTGAATTCCTTCATCAGGCTTTGGCGCGCACCAACCGTCATGGACGAATCGTTCTTTGCGGCCAGATCGCCACCTATGATGTAGCCGATCCCGATGCGGGGCGTCCCCTCGACATGATGCGGATCATCTACGGCAGCATAACCCTGAGTGGCTTTTTGTTGAACGACTTTTCGACCGATATCCCGGATGCGCAGAAGAAGATCGCGGAATGGGCGAAGCAGGGTTTGCTCGCTCACCGAGAGGATTTGCGGGATGGATTCGATAGCCTGCCGGAGACATTCATGGCGCTGTTCAACGGCGGCAACCAAGGCACGTTGCTGGGGCGAATCGCCGACAAGCAAGGGAGGGCGTTGTAGGCAAGGGTCAAAGGCGGAACGCCATCCTCCCGAAAAGATCCCGGTGGCTCACCGTCTCAAAGGCAGAGGCAACTTTTGCAAGGTCGCGCCATGCAGACAAGCCAGGACGATGCACACCGGGTTGGGCGGCATATCGTCGGGAATAACGATGGGCGCTCAATCGACTGTCCCGCCGCCAATATTGGCGTTCGGTGCTCCGATGGCCCTCCCTCTCACGCCGGTGTCCGAGCAGGATGGGCGACGCTCAAACATCCCGATCTTCTGGTGTCCCATCCGTTGCTTGCGCCAGTCTCCTCAACGTCGCATCATGTTCGGCGAAGCGAGCGAACAATCCCGGCACGGACTTCTTGGTGGCGACGGGAATCAGGATCAGGCTGAGACCATAGGCGACCTCGGCATGCATCTGCTCGAGCGTGATGTTGTCCCGGACCCAATCCAGAATCGAGCCGATCAGCATATGGATGATGTTTTTCGCCATGGCGTTGACGTTCACGTCGCTATCAAGGAGCCCGGTCGCAGCAGCCTCTGCGACGAGCTTTTCCCATGAGCGGATACGCGGCGTGATGAAGCCGTCGCTCAACGCAGAATCGGCACTTCCGTAGATGGCGCGAAACATCGCCTGATTGAAGGCCGGGCTTTCCTTAAAATGGTGCGCGGCCAAGCTTAGCGCCGCGAACATCCGTTCGATCGCGTCGACGCCAAGCGCATCCAACTCATCCTCAAAGACGGCCAGATCCTCCTGGTAGATGGCGGAAATGATATTCTGCCGCGATCCGAAGAGACTGTAGGCCGTGACCACGCTGACCCCGGCCTTTTCGGCCAGCGTGCGCATGGAGAAGGAATCCTCGTGGATCATGCTGCGCGCGGCGGCCACGACCCGCGCTCGGCGCTCCCTTTTGTTGGCTTCTCGCTTGTTCATCCCACAGTCTTATGGGGTTTTGCACAAAAATGAAACGTGTGCATTGTCCTGGCGTGAACGCGAGGGCGGCCACGGAACGAAAAAAATCGCATGCCCCCTGCTTGACAGCTTTCCCCGAGCGGCGGTATGTCGAACCTGTAACGTGTTTAAGAAAAACTCTGCAACATGTTAGGGAAATCGGCCCGGCCGGTTCCATGGTTTGCCCTTTGGGATTGAGATTCACCGATATCTTGAACTCATGGAGGAAGCGTAACCGCCAACAAGATAATGACGGTACCGATAGCAATACCAATAGGTGAGGATGAATTGAAAGCCAGAAACACAGGTCTTCAAAACGGACCAAATCTAGTTGTTCTGGCATAAACCTGGGAGGAGGATGTTATGAAGAGCATGGGGATTTCTATATCGCGTGGGGTTTCCCTCTTGGCATTGGCATTTTCAACATCGCCACTTTATGCACAAGATGCGCCCGTTTCCGCAGCGCCCCCTCCGACTAGTGAAGCAACACAGTCGGGGATCGAAGACATCGTTGTCACTGCGCAAAAGCGTGCGCAGTCGATCAACAATGTCGGCATGTCGATCGCCGCGATCTCGGGGGATGCCCTGATCGAGCGCGGTGTTTCGACGGCGGCCGATCTGGTCAAGACGGTTCCCGGCTTCGCCTATGCGGAAACCGCGCTGGGCGTTCCCATCTATACGTTGCGCGGCGTCGGTTTCGTCGATCAGAGCCTGTCGGCCGGGCCGACCGTCAGCGTGTATGTCGATGAAGTCCCGCTACCCTACAGCTTCATGACCAAGGGTTCGATCTTCGATCTGGAACGGGTCGAGGTACTCAAGGGGCCACAGGGTACGCTTTACGGTCAGAACTCCACGGGCGGCGCGTTCAACTATATCGCGGCCAAACCCACCAACGAATTCTCTGCTGGCGTAGATGCCGAATATGGCCGGTTCAACACGCTCGACGCAACCGGGTTCGTCAGTGGTCCTCTAAGCAGCACCTTGAAAGGGCGTCTTGCCGTTCGGACGGTCCAGGGCGGCGACTGGCAGAAAAGCTACACGCGCAACGACACGTTGGGCCGCCAGGAACAATGGCAGGGAAGGGCATTGCTCGACTGGGAGCCGACCGAGCGTTTGACTGTGCAAATCAACGCCACAGGTTGGATCGACAAGTCCGACACTATTGCTCCTCAGGTCCGCAAGATCGATCCCCAGGTGCCTGCCGGCGTGATTTCGGGGGTCGCGAACTATCCGCTGCCGCCTGACGATCCGCGTGCGGCGGATTGGACGCCTGACCGGGATTATGCGCGTGATGACTGGTTCTGGATGACCGCTGGCCGTATCAACTATGAACTGAGCGATGATCTGCGGTTGGTTTCCATCACGGCCTACCAGAAGTTCAGCACCAAGGCATTCTATGACAATGACGGCTACACCTATCTGACGGGTGATCGCTACGGCACCGGCACTGTCAAAACCTTCAACCAGGAATTGCGTCTCGAAGGGGAGAATGGGCCGATCCAGTGGATTCTGGGCGGCAACTATTCGCACCATAAGGTGCATCAGCTCTTCACATATTATTTGAAGGACGCTTCCAACGCGCATGGCGTGTTCGCCGGCCTTGGGCCGATCGGACCGAATGGCGAACTGGGCTTTATCGGGCCGGATGGCTTGGACTTTGCGACTGCCAACGGGCTGAGTGACAATACGATCAAATCCTATGCGGTGTTTGGCAACGCCGAATGGGAGATCGTGCCGAGCCTCACCCTGCAAGGCGGTATTCGCTACACCAAAACCAATCGCGACGGCCGGAGCTGCGCCGTAGCGACGGATGCGGCGGGTGCGGCTCTCAGTTTGGGAACGCAGCAATTCTATGCCAATATAGGCACCAAGACCACGCCGGTCATGCCTGTTTCACCGGGCGACTGCACCACCCTGGACGAAAATTTCAACCCGGCGCCATCGTTCGGTCGCCTGCGAGAAGACAATGTTTCCTGGCGCGTGGGCCTGAACTACAAGACGCCAGGCGCAACGCTCCTCTACGCGAATGTCAGCCGAGGCTATAAGGCGGGTAGCATCCCGGCCTTCTCCGCTTCGACATTCACTTCAAATCTTCCGGTCAAGCAAGAATCGCTGCTTGCCTACGAAGTCGGCTTCAAGGCGCCACTGTTCGAGCACACCATGCAGATCAATGGTGCCGCCTTCTATTATGACTATAGTGACAAGCAGATCTATGTGCTGCTTCAGGATCTGGTGTTCGGCGGCATCCAGCAACTCGTCAACATCCCGAAATCCCGTCTCCAGGGTGCTGAACTGGAACTGGTGTGGCAACCGACACGCGGCCTGAACATCAGCGCTTCGGGAACCTATCTCGACAGTAAGATCAAGCAGTATACGGGCTATAATGCCGGTGGCATCTTCGCCGATTATTCGGGCGAAAGCTTCCCCTATGCGGCCAAATGGCAATTGGCTGGCGACGCTCAGTATGACTTCCCCATCTCCAGCAGCATGGAAGCCTATGTCGGCGGCGCGGTGAACTATCACAGCCGCACGACTGCCGCGTTCGGCAACGATCTTCTGATCGCCGGGGGTAAGGGCAATTATGACCTCAATCCCTATGTCCTGGTCGATCTCCGGGCAGGGGTGAAGTCGCCGGATGGCAATTGGCGCGTGGGCCTCTTCGGCCGAAACATTTTCAACAAATATTACTGGACCACGGTGGAGAAGCAGCAGGACGCGGTGATCCGCTACGCCGGCAAGCCCGCCACTTACGGCATCCAGTTGAGCACGCGGTTCTGATCAGGCGGGCGCGCATGGCGTCTCACGCCGGCGCGCCCCACTAAATATTTCCAGAGAGGGCGATATGCGGAGAGTCGAAGGAAAAGTGGCCATCATCACCGGCGGCGCCGGTGGTCTGGGCAGCGCGGCGGCGCGGAGGCTGGCGTCGGAGGGCGCGACCGTGCTGATCGCCGACATAGCGGTCGATGCAGCGGAAAAGGTGGCAAATGAGATCGGCGGCGGCGCGTCGGCGGTCCACCTCGATGCCTTCGATCCGGCTTCCATCAAGGCGATGGTGGATACCGCGATCGAACGATACGGCCGACTGGACATCCTCAACAATAATGTGGCCCATACGGGGGGAACTGGCGCGGATACTACCGTTCTGGAAACGTCCATCGAAACCTGGGATCAGTCCTTTGCGGTCAACGTCCGCAGCTATTTCATCGCCACCAAATATGCGCTCCCGCACATGCTCAAAAATGGCAGCGGGTCGATCGTCAACATTGCCTCGGATTCAGGGCTGGGCGGCGATTGCGCGTTGGTTGCCTATGGATCGTCGAAGGCGGCCGTCGTCAACTTCAGCCGCTATGTCGCCGCGCAATATGGCCGTCAGGGCATTCGCTGCAACACGATCTGTCCTGGTCCCATCGCCACGCAGGCGCTTCGCGAGCATGCGCCGGAAACCCTGAAATCCACGCTCAATGCCGTCTATGTGCCGCAACTCGGTGAACCGCAGCACATAGCCGCGCTCGTCGCCTATTTCTCCAGTGACGAGGCCGCCTACACCAACGGCGCGATGATAAGCTGCGACGGCGGCCTGGATGCCGTGATCACGCCGTGGATGGCGCAAGGGAAGCTCATGAACTGAGAATGTCGTCGCGACGGATGTCGCCGCGGTCCGCTAGTTGAAGGAAGGATAGTCCCATGAAATTTCATTGGTTTGCGGAGGTAACATATCCGAATGTTCCGAAAGATTTCGTCGAAAGCGGGGAGCTGAACTGGGTCAAGCCCACTCCATCGCTCTTCGATCCGCGCGAGAGCGGCGAAATGTATCGCATGTTCATTCGCCTCATGCAGGGGGCAGACAAGGTCGGGTTCGATGGGCTTGCCGTAAACGAGCACCATGCCACTGGTTTCGCGATGACGCCCTCGCCGAACCTGCTTGCGGCAAGCCTAGCCAGCACGACGGAAAATGCCGCGATCCTGGTGATCGGCAATTCGCTCGCATTGTATAATCCGCCCGTCCGGATTGCGGAGGAAATGGCCTATCTGGACTGCGTTTCGGATGGGCGCCTCATTGCCGGCTTCGTGTTCGGCACGCCGATGGACTCGGCCTTTGCCTATGGCAATCCGCCGATCGAGGTGCGTGACCGCTTCCATGAGGCGCGAAACCTCATCCTGCGCGCCTGGGAGGAGCAGGAGCCGTTCGCCTTCAACGGCAAATATACCAAACTGCGCTATGTCGATATCTTGCCGCGGCCCGTTCAGAAACGTCCTCCCGTGTGGGTTCCTGGCTCGGGCAGCGTGGAAACCTGGGATCTCGTGATCGACGAGAACTATTGCTACGGGCATTTGAGCTTTTCGGGTCTATATTCGGCCAAGCCGACCGTCGACGCCTATTGGGAATATTGCGACAAGCGCGGCGGTGATATGAATCCGAACCGCATGGCGTTCACGCAGATCGTTTGCTGTGCGGAAACGGATGCGGAAGCCGAAGCCAAATATTATGATGCGGTGAGATATTTCTATCGCACCAACACGGTCGACCCGAACTTTGCCATGCCTCCCGGCTATTCCACGGCAAAGTCCATGCGCTCGCAGAACACCTTGATGAAGGTCGGCGAGAGCAAGCTGACCCCCGAGGACAAGGCGCGCGCGGCGAGCGGGGAAATGTCGTTCTGGGAATATGATGAAAAGGGCTTCATCATCGCCGGCTCTCCCGAGCGCGTGAGCCAGCGGCTGCGCGAGCTTGCCAAGGATCTGCGTATCGGTCAGCTCATCGCTTGCTGCCATGTCGGCGACCTTGCCGAAGAGGTGGCCGCCGAGAATACCCGCCTCATGGGTGAGCGCGTTATCCCCACTTTGCGTGATCTGTGGTCTGAATATCCCGACCACTGGACCCCGGAAACCAGCCAGAAGCGCGTGGCGACGATCTCGCCGGGCATCGCGCGCGCGCCTGAATTCGCGAAATAAGGAGTAACGCCCATGACCATGACCATGTCGAAGGTCGGCGCCTATGACATCCGCCGCTGGAGCGGCGGCAGTGGCGCTCCCCTGCTCTATCTCCACGGCTTCGAGCAGCATCCCGGCAACGCACCCTATTTGCAGAAGCTGGCCAGCAAACACAGCGTGATCGCGCCCGAGCATCCCGGTTATGGGGAATCCACCGGGATCGAGGATCTTCAGCATATTCTCGATGTCGCCCTGCACTATCGCCAACTGGTCGAGGACTGGGGCCAGGGGCCGGTCGACGTAATCGGCCACTCGCTTGGCGGCATGTTCGCGGCCGAGTTCGCCGCCGTGTCGCCGCATCTGGTGCGCAAGCTGGTGCTGGTTTCGCCCTATGGGCTGTGGCTCGACGCGGAGCCCGCGCCAGACCCGTTCGTCCTGCCCGCCGACGCAATGGCGAGCGCCAAATGGCATGATCCCTCGAGCGCGGGAGCAGAGACGTCTGCCTTCACCGACAATGACAAGCTGGAATTGGCGGTCTTCCGGGTGAAGAATCTGGGATCGGCGACCAAGTTCATGTGGCCCATCCCGGATCGCGGACTGGGCCGCCGCCTCCGCTATATCAAGGCACCGACGCTCGTGGTGCGGGGTGAGGCCGATGGTCTGGTGCCTGCTTCCTATACGGAAGCGTTCGCCGCCGGCATTGGCGGCGCCAACACCAAGAGTATCGCGGCGGCGGGGCACCTGCCGATGGTCGAGCAGGAAGCGGCGTTCCTCAAGGTCGTCGAAGACTTCCTGGCTTGATTGACCTGCGCCGGGCCGGATCATCCGGCTCGGCGCTCTTGTTTTCGGGAGTAGAACATGGCGACCATAAACGCCAACGGCATCCAGCTTCATTATGAGATCGAAGGCGAGGGTCCGCCGCTGCTGCTTATCAGTGGCCTCGGGGGACATTCGGGCGTGTGGGCGACAGTCAAGCCCCTGTTGACCCCGCATTACAAGGTGATCACTTTCGATAATCGCGGAACGGGACAGAGTGACGTGCCGCCAGGGCCTTACACCATCGATCAGATGGGAGATGACGCGGCAGCCCTTATCGAGGGGCTGGGGCTGGGACCAGTCCATGTGGTGGGTTGGTCGCTCGGCGGATCGGTGCTTCAATCGCTTTTGATTCGGCATGGACGTCTTTTGCGCCGTGCCGTGCTCTTGAGTGCGTTTCCCTCCTATACCGCCGTTCAGGATGGTTGGCTGGATTGCCTCCTTTCCCTCAAGCGCAGCGATGTATCGCCGATCGCCCAGGCCATAATCGGCATGGCGTGGGGCTTCACACCACGCTTCCTCTTCGACCACGACTTTGTGGAAGCGGCTGCCCGCGTCGGGGTCGAGCAAGATCCCACGCCTGTTACGACCGAAGGATTTGAGGCGCAGGCGCATGGATTGCGGCGCTATGACAGTCGGGTCGATCTGCCTACGGTCGCCACGCCTACGCTGGTCCTGATCGGGGCGGAGGATACGCTTACCCCGCCGGCGCAGTCGGTCGAGATGGCGGCGCTGATCCCCGGTGCAAAGCTGCAAATCCTGCCGCGTGGCGGGCACGGTATGGTCCTAGAATATACCCAGGACACCGTTGGGGCGATCCTCGCTTTTCTAGGCGACGCTGCGTGAGCCGTTTCCAAGGCAAGGTCGTACTCGTTACCGGGGGAGGATCGGGACAGGGCGCGGAGACTTGCCGCCTGTTTGCCGCGGAAGGCGCGGATGTCGCGGTAGCCGACTGGAACGGAGATGCCGCCCGTGCCGTTGCCGACGAAATTGGCGGGCGCGCGATCGTTGTGGACGTATCACGCGAGGCGGAAGTCAAACAAATGGTCGAGTCCGCAGCGCAACCCGCGGGCCGCCTCGACATCCTCGTCAACAATGCCGGCGTCGGCTATTCCGAGAGCGGACGCTTCAAGATGGCAGGCGTCGTCGATACGCCGGAAGAGGCATGGGACGCGATCCTGGCGATCAATCTCAAGGGAGTCGCGATGGGCTGCAAGCACGCGCTCCCCATCATGGCCGCCCAGGGCGGTGGCGCCATCGTCAATATCGCGTCGATCAATGCCCTCGTCGCGATGCCGGGCGCGGACGCCTATACCGCCTCGAAAGGCGGGATAGTCGCGCTGACCCGTGTGCTTGCGCGAGACTGGGCGCCTAAGGGGATTCGCGTCAACTGCATCTGCCCTGGCGGCGTCGACACGCCGATGATCGCGGGCGTGGTCGAGCAGCTCGCGTCGGAGAACAGGGAGCTGCATCCGATTCCGTTGGGGCGCATCGCGCAGCCCGCAGAGATCGCGCGGATGACGCTGGCGCTGGCTTCGGAGGATGCCTCTTATGTCACAGGGGTCATCCTGCCGGTCGATGGCGGCGCGACCGCACAATAGCACAGCAGGAGAGCATATATGACCACGAAATATCTGATTGCGTTCACCAATCCGGTCTCGGTGGAGCAGGAGCAGGCCTATAATGACTGGTATAACGGTACGCATTTGCCGGAAGTGACGGCGTTGCCGGGTTTCAGGAGCGCCAAGCGCTTCAAGGCGAGCGCAAGCCAGCTCGCCGGCGATCCGCAGTTTCAATATGTCGCGCTGTATGAACTCGACGACGTCGAGACCGCTGTGGCCGCGCTCGGCAAGTCCGCGCCCGACCTTACCCAGACCGACACCACCGCACCCGAAATGCAGCTTATCGTGGTCGAGGAAGTATTCGAGCACGTCCCGGCCTGAACGGTCAACGCAAGGAAGGAGAGGATAATGGGAAGATTGGACGGAAAGGTCGCGATCGTAACTGGAGGGGCGGCGGGTATCGGCGCTGGAACGGCCGAACGCCTTGGTCAGGAAGGCGCGAAGGTCGTCATTGCGGATCGTAATATTGCCGGTGCCGAGCAGGTCGCGCACGGCATCAGCAATGGCCAGGCGCTGGCGGTGCAGTTCGATGCCACCGACGAAGGCTCGATCCAGAAGCTCATCGCGACCGCCAAGGATCATTTTGGCCGCATCGACATATTGCACAACAATGTGGCGATGACGGCCGAAGCCTGGTCGCGCGATACCAATCTGCTCGACACTACTGTCGAGACGCTGGATCTGAGCTACGCCATCAACCTGCGGAGCATGTTCATCGCTTGCAAGGCGGCCCTGCCGATCATGATCGACCAGGGTGGCGGTTCCATCATCAACATGTCCTCCGGTTCGGGAGAGGCAGGGGCACCGACCCTCATCGCCTATGGCACCACCAAGGGCGGCGTCATCACGCTCACCAAATACCTTGCCGTGCAATATGGCCGCGCGAACGTGCGCAGCAATTGCATCCTGCCCGGCCTGATCATGACCGAGCAGATCAAGCAGAATGTCCCGGATGCCGACCGCATCTATCGCCGCACGACCCCGTTCGATCGCGCCGGCACGCCCGCCGACATCGCGGGTATGGTGGTGTTCTTCGCTTCCGATGACGCCGTGTTCGTCAACGGCCAGATCGTTCATTGTGACGGCGGCGGCTCCGCTGGCGCTGCCGAACCGCTCGACTTCTGACAGCAAGAGCTTGACAAGAAAAAGGGGGCCGCGCCAGTAGCGCCGCCCCCTTTCCTGTGTGGTCGGTCAACCGTGGATCATGACCTTGAAGCTGTCGAGCGCGTCGAGCTGGGTATCGAACGCCTTGCGGCTCTCCTCCAGCGGGAATTGATGGCTGATTAGGTGGGCGGTGCGGATTTCTTCCGCCGCCAGTGCCGTGATCGCCTGCATGAAGTCACCGCCGAGTGATCCGATGATGGTCGGCAATTTGTGAACGATCTTGGTCGTGTCGACAGGTGCTGCTTCCTCGGGCAAACCGACGATGCAGATGGTGCCGCCGGGCCTGACCATCTCGAGTGATTGACGGATGGTGATGGGATTTCCGGCCGCCTCGAACACGACATCGGCCGATCCACCGCGCCCGAAATGATACCGGCTCACGCCGAAGCGGTCCATGACCCATTCCAGCGCATCGCCCGTTCGGGCGTCGAATACGCCGTCTGCGCCACTTTCCTCGGCGAGAGCTAGGCGACGCGGTGAAACCTCGACCAGCACCGCCTCGGCCCCCACGCGGCGCGCGGCTTGCAGGCAGGCATTGCCGATCATGCCGCCGCCCAGCACGACCACCTTGTCGCCACGCTTGACGCCCGACTTCGCAACGGCCGTGATGCCGATCGAAACCGGCTCGACGGTCGCGGCGATGACGTCCGGCAGATGATCGGGCAAGCGATGGACGTTGACGCCAGGCGCGGCGTTCTCGATCCGCACATAGTCGGCGAAGGCACCGGGGCGGCCATAGCCTGTCGAATTCTCGAACAGATCGGCACAGAGAATATGCTCGCCATCGTCGCAGGCGCGGCAGCGACCGCAAACCCCGGCCGAGAAGCCGGTGACGCGATCGCCGAGCCCGATTCCCTTGACGTCCTCGCCGACGGCCACGACCCGGCCCATGAATTCATGGCCCATTATCTGGCCACGCTGGACATAGAGCCCGGTCTTGTAGCTATGGACGTCGGACCCGCAGATTCCGCAGGTCGTCACCTGAATGAGAATGTCCGCAGCGCCTACACGAGGCGTTTCCACCTCCTTCAGGCTGATATCGTGGGGGCCGTTATAGACTGCCGCGCGCATGCGTTGGGGTAGTGCCAGATCGATCATTTTCCTCTCCCTTCAAAAATATGAAACTTGTTACATTTTAACGCGAATGGCATGGAAATCCATTCGATGGTTGACTTTTGGCACAGCCTCAATCAAGAACCTGAAACACGTTAAAGATTTTAGTGAGTCCGGTCAAACCGGCTGGAGGGATGAAATGAAAGTGTCGCTTGGTGCGCATCGGCCCGTCGTTGTGGCGGTCGGAGGCACTCTTAGAGAGCATAGTTCGACCGAAAAGGCATTGAAGCTCGTTCTGCGGCGCTGTGTCGAGCTAGGCGCGGATACTGTCCTGATAAGCGGCGCGGATCTCGATCTGCCGGCTTATGCGCCCGAGCGGGCGGAGCGCACCGAACGGGCGCAACTCCTTGTCGATTCATTGCGGCGGGCGGATGCGATCCTTATCGGCTCGCCTGGCTATCATGGCGGCATTTCAGGTCTGGTGAAGAATGCGCTCGACTATACGGAAGACATGCGAGGCGACGCGCGCTGCTATTTCGACGGTCGGCCCGTCGGCTGTGTCGCCACGGGTGCGGGCTGGCAGGGTGCTGTAGCGACGCTGGGGGCACTGCGCGCCGTTGTCCATGCTCTGCGCGGCTGGCCGACGCCATTGGGCGTTGCGATCAACACCATCGAGCCGGTCTTTGCTCCCGATGGAGAGTGTCTTTCGCCCGATCTCGCCCGAACGCTTGATGCGATGGCCGAGCAATTGCTGGAATTCGTTGCCGCGCGCTCCGCGCTGGCGACCGCGGTTTAAGGAATTCCTTATGGCGACCCAGCCTCATTTCGATCCCGATTATGTATCGCCGCCGTTGCGCCGGCGTGTGCGTCCGTCGCTTGTGTCCGTCCCCACCTTCGACGCCGACGCGGCCGTCACGGCCATCGCGGCGGGAGGTGTTGCGATCCTGGCTGAAGGTGTCTCCGGTGATGCTCCAATGAGCCTGATTGCTGCGGCGCGCGACGTCGACGCCCATGTCGTGAACTTCATGGCTCGCAATGGTCGGGGCCTTATCTGCATGCCGATCGCACCGGAGCAGGCGCGCCAGATCGGCCTGACGGCCATGGCAGGTGCGGTGGACAATAATCCTCGCTGTCCCGGCTTTGCCCGATCTATCGAGGCCTGCAGCGGTGTTTCGACGGGTATATCGGCGGATGATCGTGCGAGAACGATGTCGGTGGCGGCTGCGGTCGGCGCCGGCCCCCACGACATTGTCAGTCCCGGTCACGTATTCCCCATTATCGGCCATGAGAATGGCTTGATCGGCCGCTGCGGCGCCACCGAGGCGGCGATCGAGCTTGTGCGGTTGGCGAACCGGGGCTTTGCAGCCGTACTGTGCCGGATATTGCGGGATGATGGGGAAGTCGCGACTTTGGCCGACGTGCCCGGTCTGGGCTGGATGCAGTCGCTTGAGGCCGTCGATATCGGAACGCTGCTCGCTGCGCAATGTGCGCGGACCCGCCTGGTTCACCGTGACGATGCGCCTCGCTTCGTGGGGGCGAACGCCTCGATTCAATTGCGGATCTATCGCGAGCAGGAAGGGGGACGGGAGCATTATGCGCTGCTGCACGGATCGCGGCCCGATCGTGAGCGCAGTGTGATCCGCATCTGCCGCGACAATGATGCGGGACAGAATATTCATACGGTCGCAGCGCTGGCCGCCGCAATCTGCGAAAGCGTGTCCGAACCGGGCGCGAGCCTCATTCTCATCTCCGGAAGTGAGCAGGGATTGGCTGGCGACATCGTCAACGAGGCGATCGGCGGACAGATACTTGAGGATATGGTGCTTAATGGCTGACGGAATCACTCCACTTTTTTCGCTGGCCGGCAAGCACGCGCTGGTGACGGGCGCGTCCAGCGGGCTTGGCGCGCATTTCGCGATGATCCTTGCCGAAGCAGGTGCCGCGGTGACACTTGCGGCGCGGCGGAAGGAGGCTCTGGCGGATGTTGCTGAACGCATCGCACGCCTCGGCGGAAGCGCGAAAGTCGTGACGCTCGACGTCACCGACGCTGCGTCGCTTGACGCGCTCCCCGCTGCCATGGCCGATATCGACATATTGGTTAACAATGCGGGGATCGTCCGCGATGGCCCCGCGCTCGACCAGACCGAAGCCGATTGGGATGCGGTGATCGATACCAATCTCAAGGGCATGTTCCTGGTCGCGCAGGCCGCCGGACGGGCCATGAAGGCGCGCGGAGGCGGATCGATCATCAATATCGCCTCCATTCTTGGCTTGCGGCAGGCGGGAGCCGTGCTTCCCTATGCGGTTTCCAAGGCCGGCGTGGTGCAGATGACCAAGGTGATGGCGCTCGAACTGGCGCGTCATGGCATCCGAGTGAACGCCCTCGCGCCCGGCTATCTCGACACGGAACTCAACCGGGCCTTCTGGGAAACGGACGCGGGGCGTGCGTTGATTCGCAGGGTGCCCCAGCGACGCCTGGGCCAACTGGAGGATCTGGACGGACCGCTGCTCCTGCTTGCCTCGGATGGCTCGCGGTTCATGACAGGCGCGGTGATCGCCGTGGACGGGGGACATCTCGTTAGCAGCCTGTAAAATGAAGGAGAAGCAGATGGCTGAAAAGCTCCAGGTGGATGCGAACATCGCCCTTGAAGGGCTCTTGTTCGATGGGATGACGATCGCGGCGGGTGGCTTTGGGCTTTGCGGCATTCCCGAGACCTTGATCTATGCAGTGCTCGAAAGCGGCGTGCGTGACCTGACATTGGTGTCGAACAATGCGGGCGTCGACGATTTCGGCCTCGGCATCCTCCTCGCCGAGAAGCGGGTTCGCAAAATGATCTCCAGCTATGTCGGCGAGAACAAGGAATTCGAGCGCCAGTTTCTGGCTGGAGAGCTGGAGGTGGAGTTCAATCCGCAAGGCACCTTGGCCGAGCGGATGCGGGCGGGGGGCGCGGGCATCCCGGCTTTCTACACACGCACCGGCGTCGGCACGATGATTGCCGAAGGCAAGGAAGTCCGTCGCTTTGGCGATAGCGATTATGTGATGGAAACCGGGATCGTCGCCGATCTGGCCCTGGTGAAAGCCTGGAAGGCCGATCCCTACGGCAACCTCGTCTACCGCAAATCCGCCCGGAACTTCAATCCGATGGTCGCGACATGCGGACAGGTGACGGTGGCCGAGGCGGAAATACTGGTGCCAGCGGGTAGCCTTGACCCGGACAGCATCCATACGCCGGCCGTCTTTGTCCAACGCTTCATTCGCGCAACCAGCAACGAAAAGCGCATCGAACGGCGCACGATCAGGGCGGAGGCGGCGTGATGGCGACCGACACGTCCGTAAAGGGCTGGACTCGCGATCAAATGGCTGCCCGCGCGGCGCTCGAGATGCGTGACGGCTTCACCGCCAATCTGGGCATCGGGATTCCGACGCTGGTCGGCAATTTCATTCCACCTGGCGTCGATGTCACGCTTCAATCGGAGAACGGCATCCTGGGGCTGGGTCCGTTCCCGACCGAGCGGGAGGTGGACCCGGACATCATCAACGCGGGCAAGCAGACGATCACCGAGCTGGACCGGACCAGCTATGTTTCCTCAGCCGACAGCTTCGCAATGATTCGCGGGGGCCATATCGACCTGTCGGTGCTGGGCGCTATGGAAGTGGCCGAGAATGGCGATCTGGCAAACTGGATGATCCCCGGTCAGATGATCAAGGGACCGGGCGGTGCCATGGACCTTGTGGCCGGCGTCCGGCGCATCATCGTGCTGATGGATCATGTGTCGAAAAGCGGCAGTCCCAAGTTTCGCACCCACTGCACTCTGCCGCTGACCGGCGCCAATGTCGTCGATATGCTGATTACTGATCTGGCGGTGTTCGACCGCAAATCCCGTAACGCCGCCTTCCGCCTGATCGAACTCGCTCCTGGCGTGACGATCGAGGAAGTCCGCGCCAAAACCGAAGCGAGTTTCGAGGCATGACGGATAGAGCGCACGCCATGGCCGCGCGGGTGGAAACATTCGTCCGTGAGGTCGTGATCCCCTATGAGAAGGATAGCCGCCGGGACCATCATGGGCCGACCGACGAGCTTGTGATGGAGATGCGCGGGAAGGCGCGGGAGGCCGGGGTGCTGACGCCGCATATCCTGGCGGACGGCTCGCATCTGACACAGGGCGAGACAGCGATCGTCCTGCGCAAGACGGGCCTGTCGCCGCTTGGACCGCTTGCCTGCAACACGGCCGCCCCAGACGAGGGCAACATGTATCTGCTGGGCAAGGTCGCGAGCCCCGAGCAGAAATCGCGCTTCCTAGAACCGCTTGTCAGGGGTGAAGCGCGATCGGCCTTTTTCATGACCGAACCGGCCGAGGAGGATGGCGCTGGCTCCGATCCTTCGATGATGCGGACGACCTGCCGGCTCGATGGCAATCACTGGGTCATCAACGGGCGCAAGAAGTTCATCACCGGCGCGCAGGGCGCCAAGGTCGGCATCGTCATGGCGAAGTCGGGCGACGGCGCCTGCATGTTCCTGGTGGAGCTGCCCGATCCCGCCATCCGCATCGCGCGCGTGCTCGATACGATCGACAGTTCGATGCCGGGAGGGCATGCCGAGATCGATCTTGTCGACTTGCGTGTCCCTGCCGACCAGATGCTGGGAGCCTCGGGCGAAGGCTTCAAATATGCCCAGGTGCGTCTCTCGCCCGCGCGCCTCTCGCACTGCATGCGCTGGCATGGCGTGGCGACACGCGCCCATGAGATCGCCACCGACTATGCCAATCGGCGCCATGCATTCGGCAAACCGCTTGTCGACCATGAAGGTGTGGGCTTCATGCTGGCCGACAACCTCATCGAACTGAAGCAGGCCGAATTGATGATCGACTGGTGCGCCGGGGTACTCGACACGGGGTCGCTGGCCACGGTGGAAAGCTCGATGACGAAGGCGGCCGTGGCGGACGCCCTGTTCCGGGTAGCGGATCGCTGCGTGCAGGTGATGGGCGGCAATGGCGTCAGCGGCGACACCATCGTCGAGCAGGCGTTCCGAGAAATCCGCGCCTTCCGCATCTACGACGGTCCGACCGAGGTTCATAAATGGTCGCTCGCCAAGAAGATCAAGCGCGACTGGAAGGCGGCTCAGGCATGACGGTCGCGCAGGATGGCAATGTCGGCACGGCTCCCGTTCGCGAGGGCTATGGTTTCGATATCGATGCGCTCGACCTCTGGATGCGGACGAATGTCGACGGCTATGCCGGACCGCTTCATGTCGAACAGTTCAAGGGCGGGCAGTCCAATCCGACCTACAAGCTGGTGACGCCTGACCGATCCTATGTCCTGCGGCGCAAGCCACCGGGCCAGCTCCTGAAGGGCGCGCATGCCATCGAACGGGAGGCCAAGGTGCTGACCGGGCTTGCCAGGGCGGGCTTTCCAGTGGCCCATGTTTATGGGCTATGCACAGAGGATGCGGTGATCGGCACCTGGTTCTACGTCATGGAGATGGTCGAAGGCCGCATTTTCTGGGACGCGACCTTCCCCGACGTGCCAAGGTCCGAGCGCGCCCTTTATTTCGATGCCATGAACGCCACGATCGCCGCCCTCCACAATGTCGACTATCAGGCTGTCGGCTTAGGCGATTATGGCAGGCCCGGCAATTATTTCGAGCGGCAGATCGCGCGCTGGTCCAGGCAATATCTGGAAGATGAGGCGGCCGGGCGCGACCCGAACATGGACCTTCTGGTCGATTGGCTGCCGGCAAACATCCCGGCCGGGGATGAGACCAGCATCGTCCATGGCGACTTTCGATGCGACAATATGATCTTCCATCCCAGTGAGCCGCGCGTGCTCGCCGTGCTGGACTGGGAGTTGTCAACGCTTGGCCATCCGGGCGCAGACTTCGCCTATCATGCGATGATGTATCGCATGCCCCCACATATCGTCGCGGGGCTTGCGAATGCCGATCTCGCAGCGCTCGGTATTCCTGACGAGCAAGACTATCTTGCGGCCTATTGCCGCAGACGCGGCCTGGGAGCCATGCCCGGCTACGACTTCTATATCGCATTTAATTTTTTCCGCCTGGCAGCGATCTTTCATGGGATCAAGGGGCGCGTGATCCGGGGGACCGCGGCATCCGCCCAGGCTCGCGAACGGGTTGCGGTATTACCTGAACTCGCGGCGCTTGCCTGGACGCAAGCCAAGCGATGCGTGTGAAGCGGCGATAATCGAACAGAAATACGCTTGGCTCGCAGCGTGGCGGATGGAAGGCCAGGCAAGACTCTTCGATGCTTTCCGGCAGGAAGGGAAGCGGTGTGTCCGGCAAGGCCGGCTTCAACATTGAGGAACGGAAATGAGCGATGATATTCTGATCTTGTCCGGCGTCCGAACGGCGATCGGCACCTTCGGCGGAGCACTCAAAGACGTTCCACCCGCAAAGCTCGGCAGCATTGTTATCGCCGAAGCCATGGCGCGGGCCGGGATCGAGCCTGCCGATGTTGATCACGTCTTCATGGGACAGGTTATCCCAACGATCGCTCAGGATGCGTATCTCGCAAGAGTGGCCGCGCTCGGTGCGGACATCCCTGTGTCGGCGCCGGCGCTAACCATGAACCGGCTTTGCGGTTCCGGCGTTCAAGCCATCATTTCCGCGGCACAGACATTGCGTCTTGGCGAGGCTGAATTCGTGGTCGCGGGCGGCGCCGAGAACATGAGTCGCGCACCCCATCTCGTGGCATCCGCCCGGTTCGGTCAGAAGATGGGACCGATCGAGATGGTCGATGCGCTCACCACAACCTTGAGCGATCCGCTGGACGGTTATCATATGGGGGTGACGGCGGAGAATATTGCCGCACAGTGCAAGATCAGTCGCGAGGATCAGGATGCCCTCGCACTGGAGAGTCAGAGGCGCGCGGCCCGAGCCATTGCGGAAGGCCGATTCAACGAGCAGATCGTGCCGGTTGAAGTTTCGACCCGCAAAGGTGTGATCGTCTTCGACACGGATGAGCATGTTCGTGGCGATACAACGGCCGAAGGCCTCACCAAGCTGCGCCCGGCCTTCCAGAAGGAAGGAACGGTAACGGCCGGCAATGCCTCTGGGGTCAACGATGGCGCCGCCGCCCTGGTTCTCGCCACGGCGGCGGCAGCCGCTGCCAAGGGACTGGTTCCGCGCGCCCGCATCCTGGGGTGGGGGCATGCCGGAGTCGATCCATCCGTGATGGGGCTAGGCCCCGTGAAAGCCGTTCCGATCGCGCTTCAGCGCGCGGGCATCGGGCTTGAGGAGATCGACGTCATCGAAGCGAACGAAGCGTTCGCGGCTCAAGCCTGCGCGGTTGCGCGCGAACTGGAATTTGATCCGGAGAAGACCAACGTCAACGGTTCGGGCATTTCGCTTGGGCATCCGATCGGCGCCACCGGTGCGATTCTCGTCGTGAAAGCGATTCATGAACTCGAACGATCCGAAGGTTGGTATGGCTTGATCACGATGTGCATTGGCGGGGGACAAGGCATCGCACTGGTAATTGAGCGGTTTAAGAGCGGCACTTAGTAATCCATCGTGGACGACGTAGAAGAACATAGTGCCGCTTCGCTCACGCAATATCCGCAGCATCACCTCCAATCATGGCTGCATACCGCTCGATACTATCCTGAAGAGGTAGCGAGTGATCGAACTCCGTCAACTTCGCTACCTCGTTGCGGCGGCTGAAGCGGGCAGCTTCAGCCGGGCTGCGCGGAACCTCAACATCAAGCAACCGACGCTAAGCCGCTACATTCTCGAAACCGAGAAGCGGCTGGGCATGGCGCTGTTCGACCGGAAGACGCGCGGCGCGACCCTGACGCCGGACGGCGCCACCTATCTGCGGATCGCGAGGCGCATCATGAAAGAGTGGGACGAGCTGGACGCTTGGGTCAGCGCGACGACCAACGGCCATGCCGGCAAACTGGCGGTGGGCTTCTACACGTCCTTCTCGGCGGGAAACCTGCGCGCGACACTGAGCGAGTTCGGCGCGCGCCATCCCGAGGTGAAGCTGCGCGGGTTCGAGCGCGACCGTGACATGCTGCTGGCCGGCATCGAGAACGGGCTGCTCGATATCGCCATCATGATCGGCGACACGCCTTATCCTGGGCTGATGAGCCGCTCGTTCTGGAGCGAGCGCGTTCTGGTGGCGATGCCGGCGAGTCATGCGCTGGCCGCCCGCGAGCGTATCCACTGGCCCGACCTGACCGGGGAACGCTTCCTGCTGACCGAGCGTGATCCCGGCCCGGAGACGCGCAACATGCTTCTGGGCAAGCTGGGGATGCCGGGCTATTCGCCAGAGATCGACATGGACGACATCAGGCGGGATACCGCGCTGAGCGTCATCGCACTCGGCGGGCATATTTCGATCGTCGCGGAATCGGCGCTCGGCATCCACGTCCCCGGCGTGGTCTTCCGCGAGGTCCACGAGACCAACGGGCACACGCGCATCGGCTTCTCGGGCTATTGGCGCGAGGACAATGAGAATCCGGTGCTGCGCCGGTTCCTTGAGTTCGTCACCGCCCGCTATTCGATGCCGTCCATGCCTGGGCCGCAGCCACTCTCTCCGCAAGCGGGAAAGAAGCCGTCATGACGCAAGGAAAGACACTCATCATCGTGCTGGTTACGCTCATCGTCGGGTTCGGGGCGGGCTTCGTCCTTCGCCCGGTGATCGTCCCCGTCGAGCGGACGGCGATCGTCGCCGGCCCGCCTGCCGCCGCCCCGACGCCGGCCGAGCCGCGCGGGATGCAATATTTCGCGGCGCATCTCGATGAGGCGCGGCAGGTCGTGGCGCAATGCGCGGAAGGCTCGGTGCGAGGCGGCGAGTGCGCCAACGCTGAGCAGGCCGTGATCGAGGCGGAAGGCCGGGAGCGCTTCAAGAAGTTCATGGGTAACTGACGGAAGGCAACGAGCCTTCAATTCCCCTGCGCGCGGTGCCGGCGAAAGGCCCGGTCGGTTTCCATGAACCGGGTGAGCATCGGCGCGACCAGCTTGTCGGGCGGGACCGGCGCTCCCCCGGTCTCGGCCGCGAGCGCCGCGGCATAGGCTTGCAGGTCACGATGCACGGCGGCGGGCAGCTCCACCGAGAGCTTGACCGGCCGATCGTCGGCGAGAGGCCCCAGCTTCAATTTGCTCATCGCGCGCCTCCGATCGGCTCCAATATGAGGTCGCGCGTGATAACCACGCGCAACGGATGGCCCGGCCGGATGGTGAGCGTCGGCTGCACATTCAATTGCCGCCGCACGATCTGCTGGCCGGTCTGGTTGATGGTGTCCTGGCTTCCGCGCCGCAACGCGCGGGTCAGGTCGTCCTCGCTGTCCGCGCCCAGCTCGGCCCCGACGCCAAGCAAGGTCGAGACGGCGGCGGCTTTGAGCAGATTGCCCCAATGCTGGTTCACGGTAAGCGCCGACGGAACGTGGCCTTGTCGGCATCACCGAAATAGGAAAGCTCGCAGCCTTTAAGGAGGCGGGAGCATGGACA